>Ga0256407_10000941_pt1 | contig 65467 bp, 64 predicted proteins | sample RumenRJG_04DNA_FD_193489 | JGI IMG/M metagenome (GOLD analysis project Ga0256407, IMG submission 193489) | Bovine rumen microbial communities from Lethbridge, Alberta, Canada - RJG_04 | ecosystem: Host-associated > Mammals > Digestive system > Stomach > Rumen | place: Canada: Alberta... | reverse complement strand
CAACGCTCCCCGAAGGGCTTTTGTGAAAACAAAGGCTGCCTCCTTTCAGGACAGCAGCCACATTATACCAGCCTTGGTAGGAAGGGGTCTCTTCATCCCTTACGTGCACCTAGGAGTTTATTATTTTATTAGGACTATTTACAAAACGGTTGCCGGTTAATTGAACCAAGCCGCCTGTCGTATAATTTCCTTGCTAGTCAAACGGCAAAGGTGGCCGCCGGATGGTTTGACTAGCATCTCTCCTTCCCCGACGGCCGCCTTTGCCAAGGAAGGAGTTTTTTCATGCTTGGCGGGAAATGCCCTTACTGCGGCTCCCAAAGGACGAAGGCCAACGGATCCGGCAGGCGCGTCTGCAGATCCTGCGGTAGATCGTTCAGGCGCTCGACCGCGACGGTGATGTCGTCGAGGAAACTGCCGCGGGAGAAGTTCCGCGCGATGGCCAATCTCATGCTCAACGACGTCAAGCTCGAGGCCATAATCGATTCCGTCGGAATATCCTCCAGGACGGCATACGTGTGGAGGATGAAGATATACGCGGCGGCGTTCGAGATCCAGAAAGGCGCGATGCTGTCGGGGAAATGCTGGATCGACGAGGCACTCGTCCCGGTCAACGAGGGCATCGCCTACAGGTTTCCTTCCGGCAGGAAGCCCAGGGGCGTTTCCAGGAATCAGTCCGTCATAGCCTGCGCGGTCGACGCAGAGGGGAACAGGATCGCCGTCGAGGCGGGAAGGGGCCACATCACGTCGGCGAGGTGCGTCAAAGCCTACGGCGAGCACATATCCAAGGGCACCCTCGTTGTCCACGACGGCATCTTCAGCCACGACCGCCTGATCCGTTTCCTCGGATCGCCCGACGAGGTATACAAATCGACCACGAGGGACGCCCATCCGATGCTCCAGCCCGTCAACTCGTTCATCGCCGAACTGAAGCATTTCCTTTCCTGCCACGGCGGGATCAGGACCGAATATCTGCGCCTCTACGCCGCCTGGGTCGCGTTCAAGTCGTCCGTCAGAGAAGGGAAAATCGATGATAGGATCGACCTTCTGGAATCGTATTGCTTCCAGACCAAGGCCACTTTTCGCGTGAAAGACCGATACGGTCGGAAGAAATGAGCAACCGTTTTGTAAATAGTTCTATATTTTATAAAAACTTTTGATAAATCGCTAGTCGAAAACACACGATTATGTGCTTCGAATTCATTGCGGAATCAATCAGGCATTACATTTGTAGTGTCCTAGCCAAATCCATGCTTTCAAACCGTCGTTTCAATCCTTAAATCGACGTGACTCCCTTGCTCGTCGTCACCCTGAAAATAGAGGAACAACGACTGTTTTACACTACAAAAACGTATCGATTTTCAGCCTTTCCAGCTGATGTATTTATGCACCTGGTTCACGTTTTTTTATCCATGCCTCAAACATAATCCTTAACCTGCGCGCGCTGAAGTAGTACAATTCCGCCGGTTTTTAACCTGGAGGTTTCCATCATGAACATGCGTAACATCGCCATCATCGCCCACGTTGACCATGGCAAAACAACCTTAGTGAACGCTCTTTTATCTTCCTCTGGCACGTTCCGTGAGAACGAAGCCGTCGTCGATCGCGCGATGGATTCCAACCCGCAGGAAAGAGAACGTGGCATCACGATTCTCGCGAAGACGACCTCCATAAAATACAAAGATACCAAGATCAATATCGTCGACACTCCGGGGCACGCCGACTTCGGCGGTGAGGTGGAGCGCATCATGCACATGGTCGATGGGTGCTTATTGCTTGTCGACGCATTCGAAGGCACGATGCCACAGACTCGTTTCGTTCTTAAGAACGCCTTAGAGAACCACATCAAGCCCATCGTCGTCATCAATAAAGTCGACCGCCCGAACGCCAACCCCGAAAAAGCCGTCGATGAAGTCCTCGATTTGCTCATCCAATTAGGCGCGAGCGAAGAGCTCCTCGACTTCCCCGTCGTATACACCAGCGCCTTAAATGGCACTTCTTCCCTTTCAAGCGATCCTTCTACCCAAGCCAAAGGCATGGAACCGGTCTTTGAAACGATTCTTAGGGAAATTCCCGAGCCGATTTGCGACCCCAATGGTCCCTTCCGCTTTCAGCCCGCCTTGCTTGACTACAATGGCTTCGTTGGCCGCATTGGCATCGGCACCGTGCGCGGTGGCTCCACCAAAGTGGGCGAAACCCTTACGGCCGTGCGCTTAGACGGTTCGACCAAAGACTTTAAAGTCATGAAGCTTTATACCTTCCAGGGACTTCGTAGAGTCGAAGTCGATCATGTGGATTGCGGCGATATCTGCGCCATCGCGGGATATGAAGAGACCAACGTAGGCGAAACTTTCTGCGCCCAAGGCCATATCGACCCGCTTCCAAAGCTCCGCGTCGACGAGCCGACCTTGCAGATGGAATTCGGCACGAATAGTTCCCCGCTTCGTGGGCAAGAAGGCAAGTTCGTCACCGCCCGCGTCATCGAAGACCGCCTCTATCAGGAAGTTCAGCGCGACGTTTCCTTGCGTTACGTTCGTATTCCCAACACGGAATCCTGGACCGTTTCTGGACGTGGCGAGTTGCATCTTGGCGTCTTAATCGAAACGCTGCGCCGCGAAGGATATGAGCTAGAGGTCTCTAAGCCCCACGTCATCATCAAGGAAATCGACGGCGTCAAATGCGAGCCGTTCGAGGATTTGCAAATCGACGTCCCGTCCGAATTCGTCGGGGACATCATGGAAACCCTTGGCACCCGTGGCGCGAGCATGATCGACATGGTCGAAGGAAACGGCCAAACCCGCCTCACTTACGTCATCCCTTCCCGTGGCTTGCTTGGATTCGTCAACAACTTTCTGACCTTAACCAAAGGTTATGGCATCATCAACCACACCTTTAAGGAATATCGCCCCGTCTATAGCCATAACGTTGGGGAACGTCCCATCGGCGTCCTTGTCTCCACCGACAAAGGACCGGCGACCCCCTACTCCATCGAAAAAATCGAGGACCATGGCACGATGTTCATCACCCCGGGCACCATCTGCTACGAAGGCATGATCGTCGGGGAACACCGCTACCCGAACGACCTAGCCGTCAACGTCACCGCCGTCAAGCCGCAGACCAACGTCCGTTCGTCCAACAAAGACCAAACCGTCGTCTTAAAGTCTCCGCGCAAAATGACCTTGGAAGCGTGCCTTGATTACATCAACTCCGATGAGCTCGTCGAAGTCACTCCCAGCGCCTTCCGCATGAGAAAGAAAATCCTTTCCACGCCCGAGCGCAAGAAATGGGAGGCCAAGCAAAAGGCCCTCCGCGAAGCGGAAGGCGACTAAAGCGTTACGCAATATCAAAAGGGGCTCTGTGACGGCCCCTTTATTGTTTGGCATTAGTTATTCTGTATTTCCGGAACGATTTCGTTATCGAGTTCTTTTTCTTTAACCACTTCGTTCTTCTCGGCGGAGTTCTCGACGGCTTCTTCTTCGACGTCTTTGGCGGAGACGGCGGGTTCTCTATGGGGCGGGTAGCCATGGAGGAATTCGCTGTCGATTTCGGCGAAGATTTTATCTTTCTCGGCTTTGCATTGATCGCAGGTCGCGATGATGTCATCGGCGAATTTCATTCTGCGATCATCAACCGAGTTCCCTTGGCCGGTATAACCTTGCCTTGCTTTTCTCGTGCGATAATCGTTCGCCGCTTCTTTCAGCCTATCTTCATTCAGGTAATCCTTATGGTTGGGATCATTGAACTCTTTGTACGCTTTCATCAAACGGTCGTATTCCGCGGAGTTGCGCCCAAACCACCTGGAGAGGAAGCTGGTTTGCAGACGTTCTTCGCATTTTTTAGGGTCCACGGTTCCAAGACTCGTTTTGGTTTCGAGTCTTTTCCTCCATTCGTTCGCGTATTGGTAGGAAGCATCGAGGCAGATGAGTTGGATTCGCTTCACTTCGTCTGGCGTCCTCTTCTTTAAGACGTAGGTGACGTTTTCCTTTTGATAGCCGATGAGATTATTGTCATAGGACCCATCCAAATCCTCCAAAGCCTCAGGGAAGAAATCTCTTAACGGTATTTCTTGTTCGTAACCGTTGTAGTTATCTTTTTTCACCGGCTTATAGGCCATCACTCCCCCATTAGAGAAGTCCGCGCCTTTCTTCTTCATGTTCTCAAAGACGGTGAACATGTCCTCTTTTCCTTCGATGAGTTTATTTTGAACTAGGCTCATGAATGTTTTGTTATCCGGGTCATCTCGGATGAAGTCGCCCGCATTCATCATGAGGATCTGGGCTTGCGGGGCATCGAATTCGGGCATGGCGAAATAGTCCATCGAGGAACATACATCCACATATTTCTTATCCAGACCACCGATGAGATTGAGCTGCGCCTCAATCGCGTTTTTCGCGTTTTTCATTCCTTCGGTCATCTCCACATGAGTAAAGGCGTTGCCGTATTCGAACGCGTCTTTGATCGCGCGGTAGTTCTTTTGGTAATATTCCGCGAGTTTTTGACTATCGCCTTTGCAATCTAAGATATCCTGAGGATTGAGCTTCATCACATCCTTATAACGGATATAGGCGAGTTTGTTCGGGTTATGGAGGAAATCCTGATAGAGCTTTTCGTTATACTCTCGCGCCTCTTTGGTGTCATCGACGCGGAAGTAATTGCCGATATTGCGGTTAAATGGATTGTCGCCCTTAGGAAAACCGAATCGCTTTGCCATGTCTTTTTCGATTTTTTCCTGCTCTGCCTTAATCGCCTTCGCTTCTTGGCCAATGCGGTAGGCGGCGACTTCCTTTGGATCGTTAAGCCTATTGATCAGGTTCTCATCAAAGGAAACCTTCTGCCCTTCGGGTAGGATTTTATTGAGCTTATTAACAAGATCCCTGTGCCTTGCGATGATCGCTTCTTTTTCCTCTTCGGTTAAGGGTGGATAGACTTTCTTTTGTTCTACTTTGTTTGGCATGGCTATTTCCTCGCTTTATCTTATGGAACCATTATAGGTAGTGTGACGTCACGGAAATGCCACATGCGCCCCAAAACGACACTCATTTCCTAAATAAAGGACTACAAAACTTCGGTAGCCTCCTTAATCGGCGCGAAGAAATCGTCATTCCTTTTTATTCCGAAGATGCAAGACGCCCGCCGCCAATATCGAAATAAAGTTCTAGTAGCAAGGCGTTATGGTAGTCGCGGATATCGAGCCCGGTCTTCTGGATGAAGGCATTTAAGCGATACGTGAACGTGTTTCGGTGGATGATGAGCTTATTCGCGGCCAAGCAGGCATCAAGCCCACAGCGAAGATACGCCCCCGCCGTAAGCATCAAATCCCGGGGCACGTCGCGGAACAAACGCACCAATGGCCCATATGAGGAGAAGTCTCCAAAGGAAATCTCACGCATGATGACATCGGTTGGATAGCAGCATTGATTGGGTAGGTAGCGTAACGCGTTATGCAGCAGCTTATCCTCAAACGACGTCCGTTGATGGACGCATAAGATGGAAATGGGCGCGCCGATATCATCGTGGAGCACCCCCACCACGTCATCGAGGCTTGGGGCGAGTTTGCTCTCGGCGATGAATTCGCCGCTATAGGCGTCGAAGAATTCAAAATGGTCTTCCGGGATGCCGACTTCCGCAAGCGAGGAGATGAAAAACGAACGGGGCAACGGGGAAGAAGATAAGAATAAGTAATGCTTCTCCATCCTTAGACCTTCAATAAGAAGCACTCAAACGGGCGGAGGGTAAAGACGTGGTTTTCGAGTAAGACGTCCCCATAGTTATGGAGCAAGACGTCCTTAGGACTCCAATAGAAGCTGAAATAAGTCGTATAGGGACGGAAGGAGGCGATGACGATAAGCGATTCGCCATCCTTGCCTTCGTGGCGGTAGGCGACGACATCGGGATGGTTCATGTCCAAGAAGGAGAAGGAACCATTCTCAATGAAATCATTAATGTAAGGATCGCGACGCTTCCAAATCGCGTATTGGGCGAAGTTCACGATCGACCAAGGATCGTTCATCTGATCCTGGACGTTGACTTGCGGATAGTTCGAATTAACGGGGTTGCCGGCGTTGGTCCCACTGGTAAAGCCCGCCTCATGGCCCGCGTGCCATTGCATTGGGGTGCGCGCATTGACGCGGGATACGCGGTTAAGGTAACGCGTGATCTGTTCATCGCTATAGCCCCGGGCACGAAGCTCGGCGGTTTCGTTCTTGTTGCCCACGTCACGGAAGAAATCCTCGGGACGTGCATACGTTACGTTGCTCATGCCAATTTCGTCGCCATAGTAGATAAACGGCGTGCCATAGAGGAAGAGCAAGGTCGTTAATAAGGCCTTCGCCGACTCATTTCGGTATTGGGTCGAGCCATATTGGGACAAAGCGCGCGGATGGTCGTGGTTGCACCAATAAACGGGCATATCCGCGCGTTCATGGCAGATGTCATACCAATGCTTCAAGTTGTGCTTTAAGCGCAGGACATCGGTGCGGATTTCGTCATCGCTCTTATCGATCGAGCCAAAAGCTCCGTTGCACCAGGCGGTGTCGAAGTTGAACACCATGTCGATGGAGCCATGGTCCCGGTCGGACAAAAGCAAGGAGCGTTCCGGCGTGATACCCCCACCGACTTCGCCGATAGTGAAGCAATTGTATTTGGAGAAGACCTCGTGCTTCATCTCGCGGAGATAATCGAATAGTCGATCGCGGTTGGAAAAGCGGCTCATGTCGAAGACGAGGCCGTTTTGATCCGCGGGCAAGGGCGAGTCCTCAAAGGAAGTGTCTTTGGATAAATGGGCAAGGGCATCCAAGCGGAAACCATCGACGCCCATATCGAGGTAATGACGGGCGATTTCGTAATAACGTTCCCGAAGCTTGGGGTTATCCCAGTTCACGTCCGGCATCTTCTCGGAAAAGATGTGGAAATAGAAGTCGTCGGTATCGCCGATTTGCTTCCAAACGGACGTGGAAAAGAAGCCTTTCCAATTGTTCGGAGGAAGGATTTTGTCGCCTTCTTTACGCCCTTTGCGGAAGAAGTAATAGGAGCGTTCCTCGCTACTAGGATCAGCCAAGGCTTTTTGGAACCAAGGATGTTCGTCGGAAGTATGGTTCAAAACGAAGTCGATGACGATGCGGATGTTGCGGGCATGTGCCTCTTTCAGAAGACGCTCAAAGTCCTCATTCGTCCCATAACGCGGGTTGATCGTGTAGTAATCCGACACGTCATAGCCGTTATCGTCTAGCGGCGAAGCGAATAAAGGGCAAATCCACAGGAGGTTTACCCCAAGGTCACGAAGATAATCAAGGCGAGAAGTGATTCCGTTGATGTCCCCAATGCCATCCCCATTGCTGTCGCAATAGGTTTCCGGATAGATGATGTATCCAACCGAATTGTTCCAGAAGCGTTCTTTGTTATCCATGCACAAAAAATTATGGACCTCTTTTATCTATATAAAAAGGAAAACGAAGACATTTGTTTTCAATTCGTCATTTTCCTTCCGAAAAAAAGCGTCTTAAATCAGGGAAACTAAGTCGCGAAATAATGCCGTTTTGCGTAGAAAAACGGTTCACTTCGTTTTCTCAAATGCGATGCGTGGCTCGGTGTCGTGTTCAAGAATCACTTCGCCCACTTCCCGAAAGCCAAGTTTACGTAACGCGTCTAGCATCACAGTGTTTTTGTAGTACGTATCGATACGAAGGTTCGGGCATTGGTTCAAGGCAAACGCCACCGCTTTTGCCAAAATCCCTTTTCCTTCACCTGCGGATGCGATGCGATGAATCACCCCATAAGGCGGTTTCGTCGACCAGCCATCCAAGGTGGCATAACAGGGTTCAGGATTCTCTCCATAATCAAAATAGAACACCCCGATGATCTGACCATCTTCCACCACTTTATAACAACGCTGTCTTCGCACATCGGACTCAATGAGGCTTGATGGTGGCCAACCGTTATGGCCCCATTGATAGGCATTATCATGTTCGGCCATGAAACATCGCGCCCTTGCGTAAAGGGAAAGAAGCGTCGGCACGTCAGCAAGTTGGGCGACAACGATTTCCATTGGGTTTATTTCTCGAGAACGATTTCGGTATAACGGGATTTCTCACGGTCGGAGAGTTTGGACGGCTTAGCGGCTTCACCATAAGTGAACGCAAGGTCGCCAGAGAACGTCATATCTCCCGTGGGATAGAACTTCTCGTCGCCATGGTCTTTTTCGCGGAAATGAAGCGAGACATCAAGGCTTAACTTTGTTAGGCCATCCGCGTCATAAGACAAAGCCACAACGAAGCGGTTGATATCCGTCTCACCCTGGAGCTCATCGAAGAAAGAGGAATATTCCTGCTGGTCGATGGAGGAAGAAGACTCTGCCCGAGCGATAAAGCCATCGGCAATCGCGCGGATTTGCCCCCACGACGTCGGTGCGTATTTAATGGTCTTCACGCTTCCTTCTTGGCTAAAGGCAAAGGCGCTTGGCGCGGAAGAATAAGCGGAGACGAATTCGTCCTTAAGCGACTTCACCGCTTCGGGGAAATATTCGTCTAAGGGCATGTATTCGTTGATGCTGTTTTTGGCATCTTCATCAAGGGCTACAAAGCCACGGATCGGAAGACTTGAAAAGCGGCTGTCGATCTGCTTCAAAGCAACCGGGATGATCGCGGCATCGGCAAAATCCAAATAGAAGGTGCCTTGATCGAAATAGAAACGCGGATCCAAGGCGACTCCCCCATCGCTTCCGGCGATGATGGAAGGAAGGTCGAAGCCCTTGATGAATACGCGGGATTTCTTCGTCGTGGAGCCAAAGAAAGAAATGGATAGTCCATCAACCGTTTGGGAATGGACGCCGCCGATGCGTAAATCAAACGCCAGCGGATTTAGCCCTAAGCCAAACTCGGTTTCCGTTCCTTCCTCATCAATCGAGATAAAGTGGGTATCGACTTTTCCGCTTGAAGTCGTCATTCCAAGGTAATCGTTTTGAAGGCCTTTCTTCGCGGAGACTTCAAACGAATCGAAATATTCCGTGGGGCTTGGCGCGTTATCGCCACAGGAGGCTAGGGCGATTAAGGGTAAGACAAGTAATAAGGGTTTTGCGTTCATAACTGATACATCAAGATGCCGCCGGCGACGCCGACGTTGAGCGATTCGATGCCCTCCATTTCTATTTTGATGATGGTATCACTAAGTTCAAGAAGGGATGGGGAAATCCCTTGGCCTTCGTTGCCAACGATTAAGGCAAAAGAGCCTTCTGGATGAGCGATTTCCTTTAAGGGTTTTGCGTTACGGAGCGCACTCGCATAAAGCGAATATCCCCGGGCTTTGAGCTCTTTTACCATCGCGTCTATCTCTACGCCATAATGGATTTCTAATCCAAATAACGCCCCTTGGCTCGAAGCGATCGTCTTAAAGGAATAGGGCGAGGCCGAACCTTTGGTTAAGAACACTTCGTCATATCCAAAGGCCAGCGCCGTGCGTAGCAACGTCCCGACGTTACCCGGGTCTTGGACGCGGTCTAAAACGAGGGCTTTTTTGTTCTTATGCTTATAAGAAGGCGCTTTTGCGACCCCGATGAGGCCACTGGGAGTGAAACTTGAAGCCACCTTTTCCAACACGTCACGACTTACCAGGGTGAGATTTGGATAATCCATTTCTTCAAGGGCGAAGGTCTCTTTAAGACAACCCGCTTCCAAAGCCATGTCGCAAAGATGCTTTCCCTCGATGAGGAAGGCATCCGCGTTAGGCTCCTTCTTAATATCGAGGAGCGCTTTGATGCGGGGATTGGTTCTAGAAGTGATTCTATCCTTCGAATTCGTCATGGATCAGTTTCTTCCTAAGTTTAGCGTAGTCCGGGCAATACGCGTATACGGTCGCATAGAAATTCTTTGAGTGATCAAAATGGAAATGATGGGCGAGCTCATGGACGATGACCGAATCGATGATCGAAGGGGCAAAGGCCATAAGACGTAATTGAAAGGACAAAGTATGGGTTCGCCTGGAGTTCGATCCATAGGTGCGTTTGGTATTGCGCATCCGAATCTTATAAGGTGGGTTCACGCCCATTAGCGAAGAATAATAAGGCACTTTCTCATTCAGGTATTCCATGCCTTTTTTCTTATAGATTTTGAGGTCTTCACCCGGTTCAAGTTCACCTACTTCTACTTTTTGCCCAAACAAATATAGATATTGTCCATCATAGTTTTGTTTCTTCCTATCTACTTTCTTCAATACTTTCGGCAAATACTTGGTGACAAAGCGGTCGATGCTGATCATCAACGTTCCATAAGGCACGGAAATACGTAAAGAACCCTCATCGGGAACATAGCGAAGACGAAGGCTTCGCATCCTCTTATAGGTGATGGTCGCGGGGATTACCTTCCCCTCATATTCATACACTCGTTTCTTTTGCATCGACGTTGGTAATTATCGTTATGTTTTCGGCAAATCAAAATATAAATCGTGGGTTTACTTTAATCTAATTCACTGCGTTTACATGTGCCGCGCCTTATCCACGTCTTCCTTTTTCAGATGAAATAGATTCAGATTCTGCTCAATGGCGTCAAAAAGATCGTTTTCCCGCTGCTCTGAGATGATTTCGTTGCGCGCTAATTCCGCGATGACCCATAGTAGTCCATGATGAGGGACTCCTTCTTCTGCGGCGGCTTTACGCAAAGGGCCGTCTCCCGTAAGCAGTAGAATGTTGCGTTTCTTGGCGATGGACAAAGCAAAAAGATCATAAGTTGAAAGGCGACAATACACATTGCGTGCTTGGCAATGGAAAACAAACTTGAGCTCCTCGTCATCCAAATCCGTTTCCACTAGACCCAACGAACGCACTTCTTGGAGAAGCCCAACGGGAGATAAAAGTTCGTCCCGTGCGGCGTTCTTCTCCATCAAAAACCGATAATCTAAACGGAAAACATCCGCGATGGCTCCGAGCCGTTTCAAAGAAATCCATATGTTCGTATCCACGCTGACAAAAACCATAAGCCCTATACAAGTGAGCGAACATTTGCCTCCACTTGCTCAAAAGAAATGCGCAATAGTTCCGCTGCGCGCTGGATGGTGATTTCATCTTCGCCCACCGCGCGGTAGACGAGCCGCTCTAGCAAATGAGTCGATTCCTCCCCACAGCGACTCGGTTCTTCTTTTCTCCAGCCTTTTTTATTTGCCCAAACATAGAATGACTTCGCCAAAGAAGAAGAGAAAATGCCATAACGGCAACCGTTATAAACCATCGAATACATTGAGATGCCATACTCTTTGGCAACGTTCGCCATCCACTCATTCACTTCGTAGCACCTTAAGCCTAGTTCGTTCACGGCGTCTTCCTTTGGAAAAAGAACCTCACCCGCGATTTGGTTGACTTGTTCTTCGTCTTGCTCGCCCAAGCCAAAATAAAGATGGACCAATTCATGGACTAAAGTAGAGCGAATCCGCTCGGGATTCACATCTTGGTTAAACGCGATGTATGGCCGACCCGATACATACCCGTTGAGGCCATCAAAGCCTGGATGTGACGTGACTGGGCAAAGCAAAAACCCACGTTTTTCAAGATAGTCCGCTAGAGCCGGAATCGCTCCTTGCGCGCCTAGCCCAAGCGCTTTGCGCAATTCCTTTGCAGCGTCGGAAGCATTCTTTGGCAAGGGGAAACGTTCGCCTTGAGATAAAGGAATCGGTGGCAATACGTTCGACGGAAAGAACGACAAAGTGGCATAGAACCGACCGAAATAATCTTCAACAAAGGAACGAATGTATTCCTGGTTTGTTTTCGATAGGGATGAGTTTTTGCGGAAGGCTCCATGGGAAAAAGAAAGCGAAGGTCCGTTTTCTAGTAGAAGCGCAGGGGAAATAGACAAAGCCTTGGCAAGTGCGTTCAGGCTGCCCACGCCAGGCTGACGCGATCCGTTTTCGTAATAAGTGAGCAACGCGGCAGAAAGACCCGCCTTCTTGGCGAGCTCTTTTTTGGACAGTCCCCGTTCTAACCGGAAATATTTCAAATTGTTGCCAAACATCATTTCGTCTCCTTGTTAATCTTTCATCAAGATTTTATGAATAATTAACATTTCGTACAAGAGTGTACCGTTCTCCTTTCGTGTGTGACCATGACTCATTTATTCCCTTTAAACATAAAAGGGAAACCGCTATGATTTCGTGGATGGATAAAATACTCGTATCGGCCTGCTTGTTAGGCGAAAAAACCACATACCTCGGCGGGGATAACCGCCAGGATTACCTCACGGAACTTAACCGCTACTATGACCTCGTTCCCTTTTGCCCTGAAGTCGAGGGCGGATTACCCACCCCACGCAAACCCTCGGAGCAAAAAGGCGCCAGCGTCTACATGGACGATGGGACCGACGTCACTTCCGCTTTTAACGAAGGCGCCTACAAAGCCACCGCGATCTGTTCTTTCCTCGGCATCCGTCTTGCCATCTTGAAGGAGCGTTCCCCCTCATGCGGCGTCCACCAAATCCACGATGGCCGTTTCAAAGGGAATCTCATCCCCGGCGAAGGCGTCACCACCGCCGCGCTTCGTCGCATGGGCGTCCGCGTCTATAACGAAGAAGAGGGCATCCAATTGCTCGAAGAGGCCAAACGCCGTCGCGAGATCATCGACGAACGCACCAAGGCGATCCGTGAAAAAGGGTCCGAAGAGCCCAAAGAAGAGAAACCCCACCGCGACGTCCACCGTGACTATCCCAAAGGCCGTCCCGCGGGCAGGTCCTACCAAGGAAAGACGCGCCCGTTCACCAAAGGCGGCAAAAAACCTTTCCGCAAAAAAGAGCGTTAAGCCAAGAAATCCGGCTCCTTATCATCCCCGTCCTCCGGGGATTTTTCTTGGATTGCGGCGAGGGCTTCCAAGACGTTGCTTAACGCCATGCCAAGAATCGTCACCGCCAATCCGACGATCCCAAACAAGCTAAAGAACATCAAGTCCTGCTTGTTCCCTTCCATCGACACGAAGAGCCATACCGCTCCTAGGACGATGCAAAGCACGCCCAAAAGCACCGGGACGTACTTCATGGCTTTAGCCATGGATAAGAGTTTGTTTTGTTCCATAAATAGAACCTCCTCACCCTACCTATAGGCAAAAACGTCCCCAAAGTGCGAAACTTTTTTAAAGCAACGGCAAAAAAGCCTTATCGAACCGTAACTTGTGGCAGTTTTGTTGCATCGATTCGTGCATAGTAGAGATAAGCAAAAAAAGGAGCACCGCATATGGGATACAAAGAAGAGCTACTCAAAAAGTTCAACGAACTCAAAGAGTACAAAAGAATCCGTGAGCAAAGCATCGAAGATGCCCTGCAAGTCGATCGCCTCGTCAAGATGTATGAGAACTTGGCCCAGGTCGAAGGCTTCCTGAACTATTTCAATAACGCGAGATACGCCACCCAAAACTTCGGTAGCCTGGAAAAATACCAGGAATTCAAAGCCAAGAACCAGGCGCTTTTCCAAGGCGATCGCATCCCAAGCCCCCATACGGGCGACCATGCCAATCCAAGCATCCCGAACGTCAATCTGGAAGAGGTCCTCTCCGCCATCGAGGAAAGCACCATCTTGAATGAGGCGCAGCTCGAAGACCTCTATAAACAGTTCGATCCCAAACTCCGCGCCTATGATTTGCCGATGACCGACTTGGTCAATTCCATCAAAGCCGACGCAGATGCCTTATTTGACAAAGAAGAGGCCACTCATCTTAAAGAGATGCTTGATTATGCCAACGGGGAAATGGTCCAGAAACTAGGAAAGAACTTCATCGATGACGCCATCGAGAACAACTCCAAAATCCCCCTTCATAAAGCCGTTACCTCCTTCCGCGAATTCGTCCAAAGCAAAGGCCTCGACCCTAACGTCGTCGTCAACCACAATGGCGGCTTCCTTTACATCGCCCCCGAATTCATCCATCCCGAGAACATCGATCATTTCAAGCCCTTCCTCCATATGGAGAGCACGATTGACCCCGAGTATCAAGAAAAGATCAAAGGCCTCAACGACATCATCAACGGGCAAGACCTCGTCCAAGAGGCAAACGGAGGCGAAACCGGCTTCAAGGAATATGGCCTCATGGATTACTTCAATAAGCAGCGCGCCCTGAAATACGCCCTTACCCAGCACGCCAAACTCCAAACCGACGAGGAGAAGCGCGAAAGCTTAAAGCGCATCGATATCCTCGCCAAGGAAACCCAAGACGTCACCAAGCGTTACGAGAAGGTCCTCAACTACATCAAAGAGAACTTCGACCTCGATAACGTCACCCTCCCGGGCAACGTCTATGGCGGACGTCCTAACACCGTCGGCGAAGGAGGCATCGACAACTGGTATCCCAACCTCCCGCCCCGTTACGACTTCGAAAACGCCAAGGCCGTCGTCTTCCTCAATGGCTTCACCCAGTTAAAAGCCGCCTGCCAATGGGGTGACGTCAGCATCGACGAATACCTCGCCGATCCCAACAAAGCCTACCTCAAATCCGTCGAGAACATCGGTAGGAAAGAAGACGCGAACTACTATCTCCCCCGCGGCGAAGAGAACCCCCTTGGAAAACGTATGGCCCGCGTCTTAGTCCACCGTAGCGACGCCTATAACACCCTTAAGGGATATGGCTTGGTGGGCGGACGTGGCTTGGAATTCCTCATCAACGCCAACCCCGACAAGGAAAGCCAAGTCGCCAACACCATCACCTCCAACGTCATCAAGGAATACGAAATCCTCTATAACCACAACCCCGACACGATGTTCGGCAACCCCTTCAAACCCGACGTCGATAGCATCAAGAACCTCTTCGCCATGGGCGATCAAGAAGACGAGCTTTATAAGCTCAGCAACGTCTACCGCGACAAAGACGCCAACCTCGTCCCCGGAAGCCGTAACTACGACCAAGCCCTCTTGGATAAGCGCAACGTCCCCATCGATCAGGAATACCGGAACCTCATGAAGACGTTGAAGGACTTCGCCACCGAGCGGAAGTACATCAACGAACATCAAGAGAAGTTCGGCATCTCCAACGAACCCGGGCATAGCAACGACCTCACTTCCCATAGCCTAGGCGTCGTCATTTCCGCAGGCAGGGAATACTTCGAGGAGTACATGCTCGCCAACAACCTCTCCGTCGCCTCCATCGAAGATGATGAGCTGCGCGAAGAAGTCACCTCCTTCCTCATCGACCCCGTGGGAACCCTCACCACCAAATACGTTCCGGAAGAAGACCTTTCCACCGAGGGGCTCGCGGAAGCTAAATCGAACTGCCGCGCCACCTACATCGGCCGTCATGGAGACGAAGCCCAGGACTTCATCCGCAAGTTCAACGACCATAACGTCAAGCCCGGCGGCTATAACGTCGGCAAGAACTTCCGGGATTGCCTCGACGACAACAAAGGCTCCTGGTGGGAGCGTTGGCGGGGCACGACCTCCAAGCAATACCAGGTCTTGCAGAAGATCGGCCGCGAAGCCATCCGCGAAGGCAGCAACATCCCCGGCGACAACAAAGCCCTCTATAGCGCAGCCAAAGCCTACAAGGAATACAAGATGCCCGAAGGCACGCGCTTCGAGCAGTTAAGCACCACCGCCAAACGCCGCATCGAGTTCTGCGACTCCATCATCGAGGCCTACGAAGCCCAAAAGAGAGAAGCCGCGGCGGAGGCAGAGGCCAACCAGCCCCAAGTCGACAACAACATCATCCAGCCGGACAACAACATCCAGGCCGACTTCCAAAACCAGTTGAGCCAAGACCTCGAGCCCAAAAACATCATCCATAACTCCCTTGACGCCCAGGCGGAGAACGCCAACGAAAAAGACCCACCCGACGAAGGCGTGCAGCCCTAATCACATCCCTAAACCAAAAGCCCCGTGAAAGCGAATTCGCGGGGCTTTTGCATAAGTAAACAGGGAATCAATGAATCATCGAACGCACGATGATGAAGGCGCCCAATGCGACGAGAACGAGCACGAAGACCACGACGAAGATGATCTTGAAGCGCCGTTCCTTTGCTTGCGACTCCTTGATGCGCTGCTGGCCTTCCTCGCTATAAGCGGAGATGACCTTGTCTTTGGGCGTGACGGGCGCTTTGGGTTCTACTTTCTTTTCCGAGGAGCTCTTCAGTTCTGGCATGAGCGTATTTTAAACCCAATGCGCCGAAGAAAAAGGGGCAAGGATGTCCCTGCCCCAGGTTCGCGTTATAGCTTCGATTAGAAGATGCGGTTTTCGGAGACCGGATCGAAGATGTGGGCCTTCTCGTAGTTGAAGGCGATCTTCATCTTGTCGCCGATCTTAATCTCGTGGGTGAGCGGGATCTTCGCGACGAGGTCCACGCCACCGAAGTTGGAGTGGATGTAGTATTCGTGGCCAAGAAGCTCGGCGACGGCGACGTCGATCTCATAGGAGACGGCGGCTTTGTGGACACCGGCGTCGTGGATGTCTTCTGGACGGATGCCATAGCAGATATCGTGTTCACCCTTGAGGGCTTCGCGATCGGTTTCGAGTTTGGCTTTGGCCTTGCCGATCTCGGCTTCGAGGTCGGCGTCTTTGCCGTTGGTCTCGGCGAGTTTGGCCTCGAGCTCTTTGATCTTGGCTTCGCCATCCTCGACGGCTTTCTTATAGAACTCATCGTGGGCTTTGACGAACTTGGCGTCGAGCTTGATTTCGATGCCGTTGTTCAGTTTCACCACGCCATCGGCATAGCGGGCGGACAGAATGTTCATGGCCGGGGAGCCGATGAAGGTGGCGACGAAGAGGTTGGCCGGTTCGTTGTAGATGTCGATCGGCGAGCCAATCTGCTGGATGTAGCCACGCTTCATGACGACGATACGGGAGGCCATGGTCATAGCCTCGGTCTGGTCGTGGGTGACGTAGATGGTCGTCGCGCCTAAGGATTCGTGGAGCTTGATGATCTCCGAACGCATCTGGACACGGAGTTTGGCGTCGAGGTTGGAAAGAGGTTCGTCCATCAAGAACACTTTCGCGTTACGGACGATGGCACGGCCAAGGGCGACACGCTGACGCTGACCACCGGAGAGGGCTTTCGGCTTACGATCGAGGTATTCTTCGATTTGGAGGATGCGGGCGGCCTCACGGACGCGGCGATCGATTTCCTCGCGGGGGAGGTGGCGGATCTTCAAGCCGAACGCCATGTTGTTGTAAACGGTCATATGCGGATACAACGCGTAGGACTGGAAGACCATGGCGATGTCGCGGTCTTTCGGGGTACGGTCGTTGGAATATTCGCCGTCGATCCAAAGTTCGCCGCGGGAGATGTCTTCCAAACCGGCGATCATACGGAGGGTCGTGGATTTACCGCAACCAGACGGGCCGACGAAGACGATGAATTCCTTCTTCGCGATTTCCAAGTTGAAGTCGAAGACGGCTTGGACGTTGTTGTCGTAGATTTTGTCGACGTGGCGGAGAGAGACGTAGCCGGATTCGTTTTCCTCTTTCTTCGGCTCCTCTTTCTTCGGTTCCTCTTTCGGGGCTTCCTCGACGACGGGTTCCTTGACCTCTTCGATCGGGGCTTCCGCTTCGGGGGCGGGTTTCTTCTTTTCTGGCATGTAATGCTCCTTATTTTTTTGCGGGTGATCCGCGCTGTTAGCGTTATTGTATGGAAGCGCTATCAAATAGTCTTGTGCACGGTGCACAAATCGAATATAGATTTATCTAAAATGCCCTATCCAAAACAAAAAGCCCACGAGGGGCTCTTTGGTTGTCGCTTGAGGTTAGACCAGCAAGAAGCCGACGAAGTAGGCGATCGGTAGCGCGTACTGCGCGGCGATCTTGAGGACTTCCATCGCGTTGGTCAGCGTGCCGCTTTGGATGCCGGTGACGACCTGGTAGGTCGGGCTGATCATCATGACGACCGCGGCGATGAGCAAGCCAACCGACTTTTTGCCCACGATCGCGGCAATCAGGGCAAATAGACCCGCAAGTGCCTGCAAACCGTGGCCGACGAGCGCGACGATGATACGCACGCCTTCGGAAGCCCAGTTCTTCCAATCGACCGTTCCGCCAAGAGCTTGAAGCGACTTGACTGAATCGATGATGCTTGGGATGGCGTAGGCGATGAGCAGTGCGCCGACGACGATGAGAATGATGCGTCCTACAGTTTTCATTGTTGTACCCCCTTGATACGCCGCCATTATAAAGAAAGGACGGAGTATTAGTAGCGTTTTCCGCAATCGCTAATAAATTGTCTTTGCCTTGCTTTCGCGATATCCCCGCAAAAGTCCCTTAAACGACCTTCTCGCCCCTTTTGCGCACAATGTACGATTTAAAAAAGGCTTTTTCAACGGTACCCGCGCGATATAATAGTGCGTGCAATGAAGCAAATAATTTGACCAAAGGGGGATTTGTTTATGCCACTATTTACCGACAAAATTGAGCTTGCGATGGCCGATTCGCGCCGTCACTTGATCGAGAAATTCGTTTTCGACGTCAAGAAGCGCAACATCCAAATCAAAGTACGCTCTGGCTATGAGGCCATCGTCAATGGTTCCGAGCGCATCGGACCCAACGAAACGGCCAACTATTCCAAACAGGGAATGGGCGACCAGGTTACTGCCTTCGTCTACCAAAAGGGCGTGACCAGCAAGCCGGTGATCATCCCGTTCTTCGCCGGACAACATACCATCTCGCTCGACCAGCAGAAGACCGCGAAAGTGACCTTTGCCGTCGTCGGCAACGCCAAAATCGAAGTGTCCTCGATGAAAGGCATCGCCCGTTATTTCGATAACACCATCGACTACGAAGACCTCGAACGCGAACTCATCAACAAAGTCCGCGATACTCTTTCCACTTCGATGACCCAGGCCGCGAAGACCTACATCAACTCCTCTTCCACCGACGTCACCATCGCCAACGACCTCACCAAAATCGCCCGCGCCGGTATCAATAACGCCGCGTTGCTCAACACCTTAAGCGACATGGGCTTGATGCTCGACTTCTCGGGCGTGGCCTTAAGGCTCAACCCCATCGGCGATTCCGAGAACATCATCAACGCCATCAACGCTCGTTATAACAAGGCCGCGATGGAAGAATTCGATGAGGCGAAGGAAAACAAGAAACGTCAATGGGACCGCGAGGACAAAATGCTCGACAACCAGCACGAGATCGATGTCATCAACGCCGAGAACACCAACACCAAGAACAACAACAATTCCAACACCTATAACTTCAACGGAGGCGTCCCCAACTTCATCCCGGGTCAGCAAGGCGCCGCCCCTTCCACTCGCTATTGCAGCAACTGCGGCAAAGAACTTGGGCCCAAAGACAAGTTCTGCCCCGGCTGCGGACATAAAGTCAAATAACCACATCAAAGGAGAATACGAACATGGGTTTATTCAACAAAGAGGCGCGCCAAGCCAAAAAAGAGGCAAAAGAACTCGAAAAGCGCCAAGCCGAAATCAACAAGAACACCGACAAGGCCTTTAACAATACCCCGTTCCTTGGGACCAACGAAAAGAAAGTCAACGACATGAAGATGAAGCTGCGCAGGCAGCAGGAAAAGGTTCGCGACCAACTCGAAGAGGAATTCACCAACCTCCGCTCCGAGGCGCAGCGTAGCTTCCCCGCCGCCACCACGGCGCAGAACATCCGCCAGCTCGTCGACCTCACCCGTCGCATCGAGATGGGTCTCAACGTAGCCACCACGCAAACCTTGACCACCTTCCTTATGGAACAAGTCGCCGACGCGCGCCGCAAATGCCATAACAACAATCCGGCCGCCGTCGACCAGATCGTCTTCAACCTCCGCGACATGCTCGTCGAGATGGAAAACGAGGATGCCAAGCGCCTTTATAGCGATCCGGACTATGTCCAACTACGCATCGCCCAATTCAAGCTCCGTTCGCAACTCGAAGACCTCGAATCCAAGCATCGCTCCCTCCAAGAGCAGGCCCGTACCCTCGTCGAGAACTCCAAAACCGGCGACCACTACCTCAATAACGACGCTTTGGCCGAGAAACTCAAAAAGATCAAACAAGAAGCTCGACGCTTGGAAGAATCCAAAGCAAAGCTCCAGAACAAGCTCGACCCGACGGAACTCGCCCTCAACCAGAAGCGCGACGCCATCTTGTCGCAGCCTCTTGGCAACGACAACGAGCTCTTCGCGCTTCTCAACCGCACTCTTGTGGAAAAAGAACAGCTCGAAGCCAACTCCGAGGAATTCGCCGAATTCAACAAGCAGTTTAGCGTCAACAACACCGCCGTCTCCAATTCCGCGATGGAATTCAACGACGTGCGCAACGACAAGCAGGAAGTCTCCGACGAAGACATCGACGCGCTTCTTAACTCCATCTGATTTTCTAGGGGGAATGAATCATGTTTGGTAAAAAACCAGCCGAAGGCCCAAATCGTGCCGACATCAATCTCAAATTCCGTACCACGCTACGCAATTTAAAGCGTTCCTTGGACGAATATGATCAGCGCATCGAACAAGAACTCGCTAATGCGGTCGCGTACCGTAAGCAAGGCAACCTTGGCGAAGAACAGCGCTGCATGAAGAAGGTCCAGCGCCTTCTCGCTTCCAAAATCCAAAAAGAGAAATTCTACGATAACGTCGAACTCGTCAAAGAACGCATCGACGACATCCTCGACAAAGTCGAAGTTTCCCGCACCCTTAAGGACACCTACTCCTCCATCGATAACCTTGTCGATTCCAAGGAGATGAAGTCCATCTTGGGACAACTCGATAGTTTCAACAAGCAATTCTCCAAAGCCAACAACATGATGGACGCCTTCATGGGTAGCATGGACGCTTCGGTCGAACAGATCAACGTCGATCCAAGCTACGCCGCTTCCGTCCAGAACATGGTCGATGAGCGCATGAAAGGGTACGAAGAACGCGTTGAGGCCGAAGCCACCGGCGAGCTCACCGCGGATTCGTTCAATCTCAACTAATGGACTCGCTCAACGCATTGAAGAACCAATTCGTCGCAGCCAAAAGCAAAGCGGAAAACCTGCTTTTTGCCCGCGACTACCAAGGCGCGATGCCTTACCTTGAAAAGGCCGCCCAACTCCTCGGTGAGATCTATCGCCGCGACTACAACCAAGAAAACCGCGAGTCCTACGCCCAAATCCGCGAAACGCTTCAGGAAAAATACTCTGAGTGCAAGCGTAATCTCGGCGTAGCCCCCACCGCGACTACGAAGCCTTCTCCTCGTCCTTCGCCGCGTCCCCAAGGCGGAACTAAGCCTCAACAGGGCGCTAAGCCCGGGAAGCCAGGAGAAAAAGGCCAGCCCGAAGACGATGGCATCCAATACGAGTTCAATGGCATCAACGTCAAGAACTTCCTCGTCTCCGAAGCGCGTAAGAAAATCTTCTTCTCCGACGTCATCGGCATGGAAGCCGAGAAGCGCGAGGTCCGTCAGGAACTTTTCATCACCGATGAGCAAAAAGAATACAAGCGCTCCATTGGGCTCGAGAATAAGAACTTCATCTTGCTCTATGGCCTTCCCGGAACAGGTAAGACCTATTTTGCGATGGCTTTGTCCAACGAGCTTCAAGCCTTCTCCGGCGACCAGGATATCCCCTTCTTCAGTGTCATCTGCACGCAGTTAAAGGAATCCGCCGTCGGCAAAACCGAAAACAACATCATCGCCCTGTTCGAGTTCACCCGTCAGTTTGAGCGTTGCGTCCTCTTCATGGACGAATTCGACGCGATCGGACCTTCCCGTGTCAAGAACACCGGCGACCCCACCGCGATTCCCGTCGTCAATACGTTGCTCCAGCAATTAAGCGGCTTCGCCTCCAACCCGAACCTCCTCTTCCTCGCGGCGACCAACTGCCCCTATAACCTCGACGGCGCGCTTTTATCGCGTGCGTCGTTACGCATCGAAGTCCCGCTTCCAAGCGCCCAAATCCTTGAAGGATCCCTGCGTCGAAAACTCGGCAAGCTCGTGACACCAGACGTCGATCTAGCCAAGATTGCCCAATACTTGGAATCGAAGAAGTACTCCAACCGCGACTGCGACTCCTTCGTCCAAGCCGCCTTATCGGAAAACTTCAACGCCCATAGCAAAGACGCGGCGGTCACCTATATCGACCAAGACATGATCGACCGCGCCTTGTCCCGCGTTAAATCGTCGATTAAAGCAGACGAAGTCGCCAAACTCGAGGAATTCAAATCCTCGTCCATTTAATCCAACTACCCATTAAGGAGAACCAACCATGAATGAAATCAAACGCCGCATGAAGATGATGGAAGACAAGCAGCACGCCAAAGAGATCATCAAACAATTCGATGGCGTCATCGTCAACCTCGAAAACGGCATCGCCAAAACCCGCGAAAAAGCCAAGGAAGCCTTGCTCCGCAACGACATGAACTCGTTCCGGATGTTCGGCCGTTCGATGAAGTACTATCAGAACATGAAAGTCTCCATTGAGACCATCAAATGCCAGTTCGATAACTACCTCATCCAAGCCGAAGTCGCCAATACCTTCGTCGGACTTAAGGACGTCTTAGGCAAAACCGCGAAGATGATGAACTCCATGCCTTCGCTTCAGAAGAACAACAAGGACTTCATGAAGTTCAAACGCTCCATCATGAAGGGCCAGCTCTCGATGGATTCCATCAACTCCATGATGTCCAACCTCGATCCTTCCGCCGATGCGGAGATGACCCCGGACGAGATCAACGCCCTCAAGGACGAGATCTTGATGTCCACCGGCGCCGCGACGAGCAAAATCGGCACTCCCGACACCAACACGGCCTCCGGAGCGACCAAGTCCGCCTCCGACGATATCTTCTCCGAATTGGATATCTAATTCCCTATGGCCTTCGACTACGCATCGAAAAACCGCGCCTACGAAGCCTGCCTTGCCCGCATCAAGGAATACTTCAGCTCGGACGACATCGATAACGGCAAACTCTTTCTTGACAAGGCAATCGCTTTGTCACGCGAACTTGCCGTCAATGCCGTCTTCCCGGAATTCCAAGCCAAATTCAACAAAGAAAATGGCCAACTATTGAAGATCAAGGCCAAGATCGACGCGGGTGAAAACCCCTTCAAAAAGAAAGTCGCCGCGACAAGTGGCTCCGCCCCACAAGGTGGCGAAGAAGCCAAAGGTGGCAGCGAAGAAGGCGGCAAGGAAGAGACCACGGGTTTCTTTAAAACCGAAGTCCCCACAACCACACTAGATGACGTCGCGGGCTTAGAAGCCGTCAAAGAGCAGATCCGCATCAACGTGCTTCTGCCCTTAAAAGACCCCGAGCTCTTCTATCACTATAAATCGGAAGCGGGCGCGCGCATTATCATGTATGGCCCGCCCGGATGTGGCAAAAGCTTCGTTGCCGAGGCCATCGCCGGCGAACTCAAATGCCATTACGCCGTCATCGTCGTCCCCGACATCCTAGACAAATACGTCGGCGTCGCCCCTAAGCGCATCAAAGCCATCTTCGAAGAGGCCGAGCGTTACGATAACGTCCTTCTTTTCTTCGATGAAATCGATGCATTATGCTCTAGCCGCGACTCGGATGACTCCAGCCACACCAAAGACATCTTGACCACCTTCTTGACCTGCATGTCGGGTTTCAAACCCAAATCGAAATCCCTCAAGGTCATCATCGGTGCGACCAACCGTCCTTGGGCGTTAGACGCCGCTTTGATCCGCGGGCAACGTCTCGATACCCCGATCTATGTGCGCTTACCCGATGAAAAGGCACGCCGCTTCTTCGTCGAGAAGGAATTCGCCAAGCATCCCGAGGTATTCGAAGGCAGCGACTTAACCGTCGAATATTGCATCGATGCCCTCGATGGGCTTTCCGGCGCCGACATCAAGACCATTCTTGAGCGCGCGACCACCAAGACCCTCTACCGCGTCTTGCAGGATAATCTCCCCAAAGGTCAATTCTACAAAGTCACCAAGGCCGACTTCGACGCGGCCTTAAGCGCCCACCATAACCCCGTTACCCCCGAAGCCCTCCTTCGTTACGAAGCCTTCGAGAAAGGAATGCCACAATGACCACTGCCGATTTAATGCGCCAAGTCAAAGCTGCGATCCAGCAAGGGAATTTCCAAGCCGCCATCAAGCCCTTGGAACAAGTCCTCACCCTCCTCAAATTCGATTTCGATAGCGGCATCGATCGCGAACGTAATGGCCGCGCCTTCAACGCTCTTGTCCGCGTCCGCCGCGAATTGCTCGGTGGCTCGTTAAGCGAAGCTTCCTATGCCATACTGAAGCTCACCCCACCAAAGCCGCAATTCACCCCTCGCCCCGAGCCTAGGCCAGAACCTAAGCCCGCGCCGCGTCCAGAACCAAAACCAGAACCCGAACCAGAACCCGAACCCGAACCCGAAAAGCCCACCGCCGAAGAGGCGGCGCTCGCCAATGCCGGTACGCAGTTCCATTGGGACGAAATCCCCACGGTCACCTTCGAAGACATCGCCGGGTTAGACGAATGCAAAGCGCTCGTCGAACGCAAAGTCATTTTGCCCTTGCTTCATCCCGAGATGCTAGAGGGCTATGTCGCCGGTGGTGGCGGAGGCGTGTGCCTCTATGGCCCGCCAGGCACGGGCAAAACGATGATTTCGGCCGCCATTGCCAACCGCATCGGCGCGAAATTCTGCTCGATTACTCCTTCCGACTTGCTTCAACAAGGCTTGGGCAATACCGAAAAGGCCATCAAAGCCTTATTCGCGGAAGCGCGTTCCTTCCCCTGCGCGGTCATCTATTTCGACGAAATGGATTCCATCGCCCCGAAAAGCACCCGCTCCACCGCGGCAAGGCAGCTTCGTTCCGAATTCCTCGCCCAGCTCCAAGGCGTCTCCAGCTATGGAAAGAAGAGCAAAAACATCCTCTTCCTTATCTGCGCGACCAACAAGCCTTGGGACATCGATAGCGCCTTCCTTCGTCCGGGACGTTTCGGCACGAAGATCTACGTTGGTTTACCCGATGAACCCGCAAGGCGTTACATCATCACCCACCGTCTCGATAAGATCCGTTATAAAAAGACCGTTAAGGTCCACGATGACATCGACATCGACTACATCGTTGAAAAGACCAACGGCTTCAACTGCGCGGACATCTCCAACTTCCTCGACGCCGTCGAAGAGGTCTCTTTGGTCCGCGCGATGAAAGGCCAAGGGAAATACATTTGCAACGAAGATTTCCTCCTGGTGCTTCGCAAAGCGGTCTCCTCCGTCCAAGCCGACGACATCATCAAACTCGATGCCTGGCGTAAGGAAAACGATGCGCCCATCGATTTAGAACCGCCCGCATCGCCAGAACCTGCGTCTCCGGCACCATCACCCGAACCTGCGGCACCATCGCCCGAGCCCGAGCCCGAACCCGCTCCAGAACCTGCTTCGCCGGCACCAGAACCCGAGCCCGCTCCAGAGCCTGCGCCGGAGTCTGAGCCAGAACCCGAATTACCGCCTGAAGAGCCTAAGCCCGAAGCAAGTGAGCCAAGTGCCGCTCCTTCCCCTGCCGATAGCGGCGTCGTTGACGACTTCTTCTCTAGCCTCGACGATATGTTTGGCAAAGACGATCCAAAAGACAAATAACAAAGGAGACTTACCATGGGGGCAATGAGTCATAAAAACCTCTTCTTCCTCGCTACGTTAAGCGCGTTGCTATTTTCCTGTGGCGGCGGAGATAACCCAAGCCAAAGCGGCCAATCGTCCCAAGCTCCGTTTGAACCTGTTACCTTCGACGATATGACGATGAACTACTACCCCGATTTAGGCGGGTATGTGGTCGAGGACTACCGCGGATCCAAAGCGGAGATTTCCATCCCTGAGGAAGTCACCGATTCCAGGGGACGCACCTTCCCGGTGGTCTCAATCGCGGATTATGCTTTCTCTAGCCGCACCAGCGTCAAAAAAGTATCGCTTCCGCGCAATGTCGTCTCCATTGGGGAGCGCGCCTTTGCCAGTTCTGGTTTAGAGGAACTTTACGTAACCCCCTACCTTCAACATGTTGGTCTAGAGCCCTTCGAAGGATGTCCCTATGAACCGCTTGAAGAGGAAGGATGCCTCTATCTTTCTTCGACGGAGAATGGACATTGCGTCCTTTATGAGGGTTCTTGCGATGCTTGGGACTATGAATTACCTTCGGATTGCCAAGCCGTCATCTGCGACGCTCTAAGTGGCGTGAACATCACGTCCTTAGACATCGGAAGCCTCTACACCATCGGCGAAAAAGCGTTCTATGAATGCACCATCGATCGTTTGTCCATCGAAGGGACTTCCCTTACTTACGTTGGCGATTCCGCCTTTGCAAAGGCGACCTTATCCGATTGCAGCGCGAGTGATCTTGCCTTCCCCGAGGGCTTTAAATATCTTGGAGATAGCGCTTTTTATGAAGCGAATATCTCCGGTGCGGAGATTTTCTCCTTACCTAATTCCACCACGCACATCGGCAAGAACGTGTTTTCCTATGACCAATGCCCCGCGTCGGTGGAAATCCCCTTCCTTGGAAGCGATGAGAACACTCCGCTCCCCTTACGTGAATTCGGCTTCCGTTGCACCACGTTAACCGTGGACCATGGCGAGATTTGTGGCCGGGCCAATATGAGTTATGAATCCGGGGGCGATTCCGCTTATGCCGACATTGAGAAGCTCGTGCTTCGCCACGTCACCTCCGTCGGCTATATGGCCTTCTACCGCCACACCACCATCCACGAAGTCCATCTTGGCGATTCGATCGTGACCTTGAGAAGCAATTGTTTTGAAAACATCCCCGTTTCCTATTTCTATCTCCCGAAATCCATCGAAGCGGTGGAAAGAGCTGCGTTATATTCCAGCGTTTCCTGCGAAATCGAAATCTTCAGCGAATATCAAACCTTTGCGACCGAAGACAATACCTCGTGGTATAACGAAAAAAATACAACGCTTTATTGGGGCGTGCCTGTATCACGCTATGGCGATGCAGGAGATCCCGGCGACTTGCCTCAAGATGACGACTTCGATTGCGTCTATGGTTCCACCGGTGCGACCATCCGCTCCTATACGGGGAAAGCGACCACCGATTTGGTCGTTCCTTCAACTATCGCCGGCTATAGTGTCACCCGCATCGCCAAAGATGCCTTCCTTGAAAAAGGCGCCTCGATTCAAAGACTGACCCTTCCCACCGGTAATTTGGACGAAGGGGCGTTAAACGGTTGCCCAAACATCGAGGAAATCTCTTTTAACGGAACCACGTCGGTCATCTGGGCATCGCGGTGGTTTGGCGCGCAGACTTCCTCCAGCTATTACCATGTTAAAGGAACGGTCTTCACCCGGTATGAGACGCTTTATGTCGACGGATACGTCCCCAATGTTTTGCACACCATCTCCGTGATTCCATCGGAAAAGAATAAAAGAGTCTATTTCAATGACGTCTGTTTCTATGGCTTCAAGAGCCTTAGATGCGTGGAATTTGGGACGAATTCGGTGGAACTTGGCGAATATTCCTTCGCCAATTGCACCGGATTAACCGGGGAATATTTCTTCTCGCATCAATCCATCATCCATCAGCAGGCCTTTTCCAATTGCCCCAATATCCGCGTCTATAGCGATACGTTTGACGCCGCCTATTACTGGGGCGATAGCGATGGCTATGGCGGACGATTGGGCTGGGGGATCAATAACGCGGATGTCATCGCGCCCGTAAGCGAGGAATCCTACCAAATCGATAACCTCGTATATCGCCTCGATCCAAGTGGCAACGCCGTCATCACCGGCGGAAGCCCCACCGCATCGACTCTTGTCGTCCCCGCGACCTTGTCCAACGGGAAAAAAGTCGCTCGCGTCGCACGCCGTGCCTTTGAAAAATGCGCGGTAAAGAACCTTGGTATCGAAAACGTCGAATCCATGCAACTGGACGTGTCCTGCCTTGGCGCGATTACCAAACTCGAGGTATTGGAGCTCTACCGCACTCCCGAAAGCAAATCTGCTTACGATAACCTGAACAAGAAGTATTACACATTCAAAACGCTTCATTATCTTTTCGCCGGAGAGGAATATACCGGCAGCGTGCTGGTTGGACTTCGCGATTCGACGACCGGAGACTACAATTCTCTTAACGCCGAGAAATACGCCCCCGCAAGCTTAAAAACCGTTTCGATCGTCCATGGGGATATCGGCCGGGAAGCCTTCGTCTATTTCAACCAAGTGAGCCGGTTCTTCTTACCTGAGGAATGTGAATCCATTGGATCAGCAGCCTTCTATTACTGCAGTGGGCTCATCGATATGTTCATCCCCGAAAGCGTCACCTCCATCGACGATTACGCCTTCCGCAATGTCGGTAAGGCGACCATCTACAAAGGGAACGGAGTAAAGACGCTTGGCTATGGTGCGGATACCGCCGCCTTAGAAAAGATGGTCCTAAACGCAACGTTTAGCTCCTATCGCGCCGCCACCGGCGTCGACCGTCCCAATTTGATTCCCTAATTCATCAATATAAAAAGAAAGGAATAAAACCATGAAGCCAAAACAAGATGTCTGTCCAAGATGCGGAGGAAGGCTCTTCCTCGCTAACCGCGATGGCACGAAAACGTGCTCCAACTGCGGTATGACCATCGGTACCCCCGACGTCGCGCTTTCTTCCGCCTCCAACAAGGAGAAGCCTCAGGAAAAGCCGATCGCAAGTTCCGAGATTTGCCCCCAGTGCGGCTCCCCTGCCGAGTATCTAAACACCGATCCTACCGGTAAGCTCGTTTATGCCTGCTCCTTCTGCGGCAATCGCTTCTCGCCCAAACCCAAAGGACCCGCTCCCGCCCCGGAAACACCCAAAGGCAAAGAGGATCCCGATGCCCCGCATCCGCTTGATGGACGCGAGATCTTCGCCCTTGCCAAAGCCAACACGGTCGAGGTCTTCGCCGATTGGGGGAATACGGGCTCGGCCGGTTCTGGCTTCTTCTTCGCCGATGGCTACGTCATCACCAACGCCCACGTCATCTTGGACGATATCGAAAAGCTGATCCCCATCGCCTCCAAGTCCATCAAAGTGCGCTTCAAAGAAGGTCGTTATACCGAATGCACCCTCGTGGCCGTTTCGCCCAAAGAAGACATGGCCGTCTTGCAAACGAATCTTAAATGCACCAACATCGCCCGCATCGCCAAAGACATGCCCGAAACAGGGGAAACGATCTATGCCGTTGGCAATTCCGCAGGCGAAGGCATGTGCATCTTGGAAGGCATCGTCGCCGATCAGTTACGCGAAATCGCCAATAACGACTACATGATGATCTCCGCCAATATCGTCGGCGGAAACTCCGGCGGTCCGATCTTCTCCCGCATGGGCGAAGTCGTGGGCATCGTCACCTTGGGTTCCAACCGCGCGGTCGCCATGAACTATGGCATTCCCATTCCGCGCATCGAACGCTTCATCGACGAAGTCTCCAAGATGTGGAAAATCAACTTCCGACGCCCGGAGCATAAATAAACATCGTCTTATAGCAAAAGGAGCCGTAACAAAACCTCAAGCCAACAACTGGCAAAAAGGCGAGGATACGGCCCCTTTCTTTTTCAAAACATCCATAATCTGAGTTCTTGCGTAAGCCTCCTTCAGCCATAGGGCGAAGGGGATTCGCTAAGGCGATGTATAATCAGATCGAAAATGCGCCCGAGGTTCGATTCCTCGGACGGTTTTTGTAAGAAAAGGGCTGCGACGCACCCTCATCGATCGTGAGGTTTTGTTACAGCCCCCCCCATTTTCATACCGGAAAATGTTTATTTTATCAAAAAAAATACGGATTTTGACACTTCTCATTTTCGCCCAACGTTAAGCTCTAGAATGTATTTTGGCCTTTTGATAGTGATAATGAAAAATAATACGTCAACTGGATTCGAACTATGGAGCGTCACCTAATTTGACTCTCGCTCAGGTTCATAAGCTTTTATTAAATAGATGAGTTCAAAACCGATTTCTAATTATCGAGATTTCGCTATTGTGTGACTAACTTAAGAACCGTTGAAGCAGCTAGAGCGGACGTCACCGATATCAAGGATGGATATTTATTCATCCAGGGAAAGCGACATAGCTCTAAAGACCAGAGAGTGGAACTCTTCGGCTTCGATTTTAATGCTGAGATTAGAAACCATCATCTACTTCCATGTAATCATATATATAAATAGTTTTGCAAAATGCTTTATCTGCTAAGAACGCAATATATTTATCAAATGATTTGTTTCTTCTTTTAGCTGTCATATTTATAACGCAAGAATCTTTTTCTTTGTTGAAAAATATATAATCAGTGGATATTTCATAGCCTTCCATCTTTATTTCGTTATAAATGTCAGAAAAAATCCTATTGCCACAAAATGTAATCGTTATTTTTCTGGCATGCTTTCTATGTCTCAGATCAACAATCTTATTCATAATTATCAGCCCCTTTTAGAGATGGAATTTTCATTGCTTATTAAAAGCGGGTGCTTTCTTACCGTTGCGTTTGACATATCCATAAAACAAAGTAGCTGCCACAAAAGAACAAACAGTATCGGTGATAGGAGTGGCCCAAACTATAAGCTCTGGTCCAATAGGGTTATTTTCCATTTTTGAGATAGAAAAGAAGATAAACATTAAAGGTATATCCAAAACTCCTTTTCTCAATAAGGCTAAAACAAGACTTCTCCAAGGTTTACCGACGGCTTGGAAAAATGAAATAGCTGTATAAGCAACGGCAGAAAAAGGGCCGCCGATGCACAATATTCTTAAAAATTTTGTGGCGTAAGCAATGGAATTGCTTTTGTGGATGAAAATAGTGGATAAAGGAGCGGCCCAAATAATAGAAACAATCATAGCCAACAAAGCAATGCCTATTGAAATAGCGCCGCTAACATAGACGATTTTCGACATCCTTTTACGGTTTCCGCTGGCCTTGTTATAACCGATGATAGGTAAAACGCCTTGCGTCATGCCCCTCACGGAAGAATGAGCAAACATATTGATCTTTTTGGCGACTCCAATACCCGCTAGTGCGGCATCGCTTTCTGCTTTAACGACAATGGCTGAGCCGATTAAGGCATCAAGGATCATATAAGAAACGTTTTCGCATAAGGTCATCAAGCAAGCCGGAATGCCGACTTTAATGACCTCGCCAGGAATGTTCTCTGTGAACATTTTCTTGGAAAATTTAATGGAAATTACCAAATCCTTTTTCCTGATTATCATCAGGATGATGTAATAAATTAACGCGATCGAATTCGCTATCCCGGTTGCTAAAGCCGCGGCGACTTCTGGATTCGATGGCATGATGACAAACATGAACAGAGGATCTAAACCGCAGTTCAGCAATCCCCCTAGAACAATCCCATAAGAAGCGTGCTTCGATTTTCCTTGGGCTCTTAATAAATGGGAAAACAGCGTATTAATTGCTGTTGGAATACCGAATATCACTACGCAATACAGGATATATGATCTAGCGTAACCAGAAGTCTCGGGAGATTTGTTTCCTGACAATAAATTAGATAAAGGGTTATTGAAAATAAAAATGAATAAGCAATAAATCAACGTCGTAATTAAACAAGCATAAAAAGCAAAGCGAGATGCATTTTTAGCTCTCCATGGATTATTTTTTCCAAGAGAACGAGATATAACGCTAGAGGCACCTATCCCAAATAAATTCGATATGGCGCTTAATATCATATATACAGGCATGCAAATAGTTACGCCAGCTACTAAGGCATTCCCTAATTCCTTATCCGCCATATTATTCGCCGCTAATCCAATAAAGAATGTGTCGGTGATGTTATAGATGACAAGAATAAGCTGCCCGATAATAGAAGGGATAGCTAAACTTAAAATCGCCTGGAGTACGGGTTTGTTTTCAAACAAATCTTTCTTTTTTGAATCTAAATTATTAGTCATAACAGTAAATTGAAAAAAATTTCTTGTTCGAATCTAGTCCCAAAAACAAGAAAAAATAAATAAGAAAAACTTTCAATAATATAAAAATAGCTTATGATAATAATCATGGATGCAAAATTGTTAACTCTCATTGAATTAAGCAAAGTAGATTCATTTACCAAAGCCGCAAAAGCACTAAATTTGACTCAACCCGCTGTTAGCCAACACATCAAACAATTAGAAGAGGAATTTGATGCTAAATTATTTATTCGCTCAAACAATAATCTTTCCTTAACAAAAGAAGGGGAAATAGTGCTTAAATACGCGTTGCGTATTCAATCTCTTTATAACGATATGAATCGCAAACTAAAAGATTACAGGAAATGTGCTAATAATTTGACAGTTGGTATTACCCATACTTCCGAGAGCAACATCGCTCCAGAAATCATGGCAAAATATTCAGAAAGAAATAGTGGATCACATATAAGAATTATTTCTGACTCTATAAAAAACCTTTATGAGAAATTAAGCCTTTATCAGATTGATTTAGCAATAATTGAAGGAAAGATCACTAATAAAAAATTCTCCTCTATTTTGCTCGGCACCGATTCCTTGGTAGCGGTTGTTTCTTTGGATAATCCTCTCGCTAATAAAAAAGTAGTTACTATTAACGATTTAAAAAAAGAAAATCTTATTTTAAGAAATCTTGAAAGTGGCACCTCAACTCTTTTCGTTAATGAATTGGCGAAAATGGACGAAGATATTAACAATTTCCATTTATCTCTAGAAATGGATAATGTGGCTTCTATTAAAATGCTTGTGAGAAAAAATCTTGGAATTTCTATTTTGCCAAAGAGCGCTTGTTCTAGAGAAATAAAAGAAAACAAATTAGTAGGGCTTCCCATTGAAAATTTAGATTTGATAAGAGAAACAAACCTCGTTTTTATAGAAAATAATATCGATAGAAATATTTTAGAAGACATAGTCTCTATTTATAGAGAATCAATATAATTCCGCAGAAGCTTATATTTAATATTAATAGGTATAACTGAAGGCTTTACCGGTCCAGCAATTGTATTGATACCTTTGTTTAAGAAAAGCGTATCTGATGTACCTAACGACTTTCCAACCAAAGAAAGTCCTACATAGATGGAAGGGCTCCCCCTTGGTCTCCTTCGGCTGCAAGACAAAAGGATTCGCGATTGCGATGTTAAATAGAATTGGAAAATACGCCCGGGGTTCGATTTCCTGGGCGATTTTCAAAGGAAAAGGGCTGCGACGTCCCCTTGCATAATGCGAGGTTTTGTTACAGCCCCTTTTCTTATTCCAAAGAATAACGCCCGTTGGTTTCTTTGCCTTCGACCAGGCATTTGGTGAGCATGCTATCTTCCTTTAAATCGACGTAACGGGCCAAACGCTTCCCTTCTTCTTCTAAGAAACGGATTTCCTTATTCACCCCAAAGAAGATATGGCAATGGGTGACCATAAGGATCGCGGGCGGGTTATCCATCTTCATCAAATCCCGAATCTCGTTATTGAGGATCTTCTTGTTGTTCTTATCAAGGTTATTTAAGGGTTCATCCATCAAGATGAGTTTCGAACCTAATACCTGGGCTTGGATTAACGCGGTCGCGATCTGACACATCTTACGCTGGCCACCCGAGCAAGAATAAATCGAACGGAGGTGCGGGGATTTGAAGACGGAACGCTGGTTCTCTTCTTTGAATAAGCCCGACTTATTGAAGATACTCAAATATTCTTCGACTTTCGCCCGGCATTCCTTCTTCTTTTCTTTCTTTTGTTTGCTGGAAAGTTCTTGGCTATTTTCAATCTCCAATTTCAGTTTGTTGAAAATCGCCGAGAAAATCGAATTGGTTGGGAAGAAATCATCCTCTTGGGGGACATAGGCGATCGCGTTACGAAGACGTCCTTTTTCAAGTCCGGAATAATCATTCATCGCTTTATCGCCAAATAGATAAGGGAACGATATCGCCCCATCTTTGACTTTGACGGAGATATCTTTGCCCACGAGCATCTTCAAAAAGGAACTTTTGCCATAGCCATTGGGCCCTTGGATTAAGACGAAGTCCCCGCTATGAATGGATAAATCCTCGAAGGCCACATCGACCCCATGGACGTCGATGATCGCGTCTTTGCTTACTAGAAGTGGTTCCATATCATTCCCTCCAAGTCCATAAAAACGCCTCAAGCGCGTGCATCGCGAATAAGGCGATCAGATACGAAAGCACCACGCCAAGTGCGGCATGGATATAGACTAGGTTCGTAAAGAAGAAGATGAGCAATAACCCCATCACGGGTAAGAAACGGTAAAGCATATGGTATCCAAACATATGTCCAAAGATATGGCGCTTTAACCCACCCGTTTCCACGATGATGCGTTTCATCCGACTTTCGTCATGATGGCAAAGCAAATCCAAGATGAGTTCCACCCCTAATAAAACGACAAGCCCGGCGATAAACCGCGGAACGAATTGCCGTTGCTGCTCCTCGATGAGATAACGTTTTAAGATGATTGAGTCATAGATCTTAATCAAACCAAAATCGTTGAAGCGTACCCCAAAGTTCACATAACGTGGCTTTAGCGAATGCAAATAGTTCTCAAGGAATCCACTAAAGCCAAACACGACCACGCCATAATGGGCGCTTTCAAAGCCACGGATCGTCGGCAATTCCCCGACGACGTTCATCTTCGGTTCTTCTTTGACACCCGTCTCCAAGGTATCGCCCACCTTGATATGGCGTAGTTCCATGACGTTTTTGGAGACGAGGCATTCGCCTTGTTTTAGTTTCGAGATGGCGCTCACATAAAAAGGAAGCGTCTCATCGTAGGTGAAATTAGGCAGCACCATATAAAGGTCGGAAGCTAGGGACATCTTCCCTTTACGCAAGATAAAAACGCCCGAAAAGTCCGCAAAGGAATCCTTTTTTTCGGCATTTGTGGGGTTAATGTAGGCGCTCGCGCTATAAAACATCTCCTGGAAGCCGGCCTTTTGAAGGATGCTTGTCTGCTCTAAGGATTGCACCGTTGGAGCAAAGGAAAACAGACAAAACACCAGCGTCGAGAAGACGAGGATCAGACCCGGTAAAAACTTATGGATGAAGTTACGGAAGAAGAACATCTTCTATCCCGTTACTCCTTACCATAGACGAGATTGGAATAAACGATCGCTAAAGGAATCGAGATGATCAATGCGCCAAGGATCGGCAACGAATAGAGCAAGAACGTCGAAGCGAAGAACGCGCCTTTCGCCGCTCCATAAATGCCAACTCCCGCCATGGCGATCCCTAAACCAACACCCGTGGCGATGCATTCGTTGATGATGAGTCCTTTCCGGAGATTGGACTTTAGCGCACCCGCACTCTTCGCCTCTTCGTCGCCCTTACGGCCAAGGAAGTCAAAGCCGACATAAGTACCGCCCAAGGCAATCGGGGTGATAATCGCGAAAAGCATCGTGAGTTGGAAGCTTCCTTCGCGCTTGGTCGCCACCGCATCATCCGCGCCTTGCATGAAGGTTTCTTTGTCTTGGACGGAATTAGGATGAGGCTGGGCTTCCCAGGTTTCTTTGTAATGGGCATAGCTACCTTGAACGAGCGTTTCCCATTCCTCGTCGGTATATGTTCCCGATGGGCGGGAAGCATCTTGCACCTTCTTGAAGTCTTCATAGGAAGCAAGAAGACCATAAGGAAGATAACCTTGGAGCATCTCCGCGCAGACGGATTTGTTCTTCGCGGCGATGAAAGCGAGTTGATAAGAGCTCGCAGGCTTTGCAAAGGAGGCTTTCATTGAAGACGTATAGGTCGTCATCGCGATACCATAGCTTAAGGTCACGTAGTTGACCTCGGCATAAATCGCGGCGACTTGGAATTTGAAATTGCCTCCGCCTAAGGGAAAGGAAACGCTATCCCCTACCCCGACGGCTAATTTACGTGCCGCCACTTCGTCTAGAAGCAATCCATCGCCTTTGAATTCGCCGGCGATGATGCGGCGCGGATTAAAGAAGGAGATGTCGTAATTGGCCATCTTATCGGAAAGAAGCAAGTTGATCTTGGCCGAAGAATTTCCCTTCAAGGTGTTCTCGTAATGGTAGACGGGGAAGATGGATTCCACCGCTGCCGTATTCGCCGTAAAGGTCTCCAATTGTTCGTTGCTTGGGCTTACGACGACATAGTCAAACGTCGATTTGGTGAAGGTTGAGGTCGCTTTGTCGATCGCGAGGTTTGCTTCCGTCGCCATGGCCCCGCCAAGGAAGAGGAGTCCGCCTGCAAGGGCACCGACGATGATTTTGGCAATGCGCAGCATGGTCGTTCCTCCTTATAAGGCGACGAAGATCTCTTGGGAGAAGGGCGAATCGGTGAAACCCGTGCGCCTAGAGAATCCCATGATCTTGATGCCGACGGCGCTGCCATAGATTCCGAATTCGCCAAAGCGGTCGAACGTGAGTTCGTCGCCGACATAGACGCTTGGGGGAACTTCGTATACGAAATCGCTCCCGTCATCGTTTTTCAAGCATTCGCCATTGGCGTAGATTTTGTAATAATCCGCGCCTTTGATGTGTTCCCATGCCAAGCGGTTTTCAAAGCGGATGGTCGGACGCTCCAACACGTATTCCATGACGTCCATCGGGATGGTGCATCCATCCGACCCCGAGCCAAGCACTTTGACGTTGGTCTGTTCTTCGGGGATGAAGTTCATTCTCATCGTGGAGGTGCCAACGGTGGTCGGGTTGATCTTGAAGATGATGCGTTGCTTCTCGACTTCCCCTGCGGTTTCCGGAATACGGAAGGCTTGCTCGATCTTGTTCATCTGCTTGTTCGTCACCGGGTCAAGGTAAGGAATCGGGTAACCAGAGCTACCGGATTCAGAACTGATTAAGAAGGCGTCGAAGATGGTGATCGCCTCAAATTCCAACGAGGCTTTGAGCAAAAGCGTGCCATCGGTTTCATTACGGGAATAAAACTCGAAATCGTAGACCAGATAATACTGGTCGGCGATCGATAAACCCGAAAGCGTGTGGTAATCGCCATAGTCGACGATTTCGTTCGGGCGACCGCTGGAAAGGATGAAACCGCGATCGATTTTCGAAACGTTGACGATGGTGTCCGTCGAGATGGAGCGGCTGGTGATATCGACACCCCCGCTATAAGTTGGCTCATTGCCACACGATGCAAGAAGCATCGGGACAAGGATTAAGTAACTGTATTTGCTTTTCATGTTGCGCCCCCATTAAATGCGGTCGACCCCGATGGTCGCGTATTGACGCTTATAGATGTCCACGGAGCTTCCACTGGATGTTTCAAATGGTTTGTCTAGCGTCACATCGAATTCAATGCGGTTGAATAAGGTTTCGCCACGCTTGAAATAGAAGGTTCTTGGGACGGCGGTCGGATCGTTTTTGTAGACTTTGATAGCGAAATCCTGGGACAGATCTGGTTCACCTTCTTTCTTCCAAGTCACTTTGACTGAGGCTTCGAAGGTGTCCAAGACTTCTTCCATCGTGTGGGTGAGCATGACGGCGACTTGGTCGTTGCCATTCTTGCCAATCGCGATGTTGATGTCTGGCTTTAAGAAGCTGATGTTGTTGCTTTCATTGGATACGATGAGGTCCGTACCGTTTCCAAGGTTACGTGCACGGACGCGATGGATGCCCGTTGATAGCGTGTCGATATAGGCTGAATCAATGCCATCTAAGGAAGGCTGACGTTGATCATCGACGTAGATCATGAATCCCTCGCGAATATTGGAGAAAGTGAAGTCATGCTGATCGAAACTTACTTCCGGCGCGGAGAGTTTGGTGACCTTCAAAGTGTTGGAAAGTTCGGAATCAAGTTCGTTGGTCAAGCCGATTTGCTTCGCCCGAATGGTATGTTCACCCACGTTGGTAATGCGGGCGAAATTGCCATCCCAGGCGGCGCCATTAAGGTAATACTGGACGCTGTTATTCGCGCCAACGCCCTCTGCGTTTAACGTCGGATAGTCTCCAACCGTGCCCGCAGCCACAAGCGAAATAGTCGGCGCGGCAAGCTTGGTGATGCGAAGCTTCTCCGACATGGCGGAAGGAATCTCATATTGGCTTTGGGCGACGTTTTTCGCCGTAATTTCATAGTCCCCTACTTCGGTGATGGAACTTAAGTCTCCCGTGAATTCCACGCCATTGAGATAGAAGACGGTGCGTTCTTGGTTCTCGACCGCGATCTTGCCATCTTGGCCGAGGCTTAGAATCGGCGTGGGCAAACGGCGGAAGGTGGCTCTTGTTGGAGTCGCATAAGAATCGCCGCTAGAAGAAATGCCGCGCACCGAAATCGTATATTCGCCTGGAATCGCGGTGTCATAGGCGATGGCGTTGGTCGTTGGAGAGAACGTCGATTCGTTGATGTGGACTTCGTAATTGGCAACGCCACTTAAGGCATCCCAGGTGAACTGTTTGCCCACGTCATCGTATTGGACGTTGGTGACATCCGGAACCTTGCGGAGGTTCAAGGGGTTGGAGGGATCGCTATCGAGATAAGCGGATTTGCCATTGGTCCCTTTCTTGGAGTTTGAGGCGCCGACCACCACTTCGAATTCGGTGTAGAAACGCACGGAATTGAGGTTGTATTCGGTTTCCTGCGTGGAATAGGTGGCGATGGTTTGCTTGGAAGTAGGATCACGTAAGGTGACGGAATAAGTCTCACCGCCGGTGACGGGCTCCCAATCCAAAATACCCGTGTCGAAGTTAAAGGAAGGCTGCACCACGGCGAGCTTCTTCGCCGCGACGGTCACTTTGATTTCCTTCGTGTAGTCAAGATAGGAAAGCGTAACCGGTTGGACGTCCTCGATGCGTTCGGCATCAAAGCCACGCACCGTGAACGCGCGTCCATCCAACACTTCCTTTTCCGCCGTGAAGGCGTTGCCGATGGTCAACTTTGCATGGCGTAAATCGAGGGTCTCTCCGTATTCAAGCTGATAGGAATCGCTGAGTCCTTCGACGTTTTTCACGACGTCTTTGCTTAGGGTTAGTAGCACGGGCGTGCCTGCGCCGCCGACGACGATGAGGGCACCTAATCCGACGAAGCTAATAAGCAACGTCTTGGCAAGCTTCAAATTGCTTGCTGCGCGTAATGGGGCGGCCATTATCGACGTCCTCCTTCGAGGCCTTTTTGGCACTCAAGATAAGCTTTGTTTAACGTATGGACGTGCTTACGCAGCGTCTTGGAAAGCAAGAGCTTCCTCGTGGGATAGACTTGGCTCACGAACTCTTTGTCGTTAAGGGTATCTTGGGCAAAGGCCACGTAGAACTCGAAGCCTTTTTCGTCGTTGGCGTGTTTAGCCAAGAATTCGGCGAATTCATAATAAGCCGCTTCATCGAAGGATCCGTCTTTCTCGCGAAGGCTGTCTTTGATACGGGAGATCGAAAGAAGCGTGGTTAAGTCGCCCTGCCCCTTTGAGCCCGAGAGGAAGTAGTTTTGATAAAGTTTCACCCAGAAGTGCGGATTGACCGCGTCGCATTCCTTGATATCGGCAACGATCTGGGCCACGGTATCGAAATCCCCAAACAAAGAACGGCAGAAGACGATGCGTAACAAGACCTGGGCCAAACGGTTCCAGGCTTTGCCTTTGTCCGGGAAGGAAGCAAGTTCCCCCGCAAGGCCTTGGACGTTGACCTTGACTTCGCTGGCGGATTTGGCGTCAATCGAGGTGATCTCGGCTTCTAAGTTCACTGGGAATGCTTTGTTTAATTCCGCGTGCGCGTCAAATAAAGCGTTGTCCGCCTTCGACCCACGCACTACATTGTGGATTTCATCCCACTCTTTCTTGGTTGGCAAAACGATGAGGGATCCCTCTTCGTTGCCTTGGGAAAACACAGTGCTTCCACAGAATTTGCACTTATATCTTCCGAGCCCCTCGCGGATTAAGCCACTGGCTTCGCCGCAATGGGGACATTTCAGCGTTGTTAATTCAACAGCCATACGCGCCCCTTTCGTGATGACGGGATAAGAACATCCCATTTTTCGACAACTAATGATAAGAGCAATGCTATTTATTGTAAATAAATGAACCATATTAAAAACGGCACAGGGAGTGTCCTATGCCGTTAAATATGCTCATTCGTCGACGCCTTGTTGATCACGCTGCTCGCTTTTTACCAGCGTCTCCGCCATCTTTTCGAGGTTATAGAATTCGCCAAGGCTGAAGTCCTCGTCGGGTTCCACGCCCCCTTCGTCATAAGTCATCGTCCCTTTCTCATCCTTCCAGCAAATACGCATGAGCGATGAGTAGGCGATCATCGCGCCGCTAGGAAGAATCATTTGGCCTAAGGCGCATTCGCCACCACCGGGCTTTTTGCCAATGACGGAAGCGATGGATTGATGGGAGGCGAGGAAAGGATAGGCGGTGCCGCAGCTAAAGGCGCCCGGGGAAAGAAGGAGATAGAACTTGAAGAACTTCCCGAAGGTCTCGTCCTTCTCGTCAACCTTACCGTCGCGGTTTAAGTCGAGGCGGGTCTCCGTTTTGATAATCGCCCCCGTTCCCATGTCATGCATGAGGATGTCCGACTTATTGTCTTTGGAGATCAGCGTGAGCAATTTGCCCATCGTGGCGGCTTCCCCACCATCATTGATGGCCATGTCGATGATCACGCGTTCCACGCCTCCTTTGGCTTTGATCGATTCGAGGTATTGACGGGTTTGGAAATAGGTATCCTTCGTGAGGATCTCCTTGTCCGTGACGATCTGTTTCTTGGTCTTGGGATCGAAGGCTTCTTCGTAGGAAGCAAAGGACTTTAGCGGGATGACCGCCGTCTTTCCGTCTTTGCTATAACGGATGTCGGTGGGCTTTAATCCCTCGGCTTCATAGGCGGATTTTTTGGCAGAAGAGAGATATTCTTCGATCATTTCCCTCGTCTCGATGATGCTTTGGGGTTCTTCGCTGGATGTGGTTTCATTCCAAGCCACCGCGTTTTTCATCAAGACGGTGTGACCATCTTGAAGACTTAAGGTGAAGCGTGAATAGGCATCGCCCCGGACGGCGGGGTTTTCGCTCACCATGTCGGCGTAATAGTTCGTATTCATCAAGTAGTCCGCCATCGATTTGATGTTGCGGCTATAACGAAGGCCATAGTAGTTCTCAAAGAGGAACGCATAGCAATCGCGATGGTATTCGCGCGTATCCATCGGCATGACCTTATCGGTGATCGAGTCGGACATCTTCTGCATGATGGAGACGGGCTCATCGCCGGCTTTGGTGATGATTTTAAGATTGGCTAGGACGGTGGGGCTGCTTACGTAATAGACGTTTTCGTAATCGTAGAAAAGTTGAACCCTGGCTAGAGGCGCCACGAGGATGTTGGCTAAGCCTAAAGGAAGATAGAAAGCGCCCCCGTCTTCAAAGGTTTTGAAGGAAGTCTTCGCATAGGAATAGGTGACCATCGTCTCGGCGCTGCCACTGATGGCGGAGGTGCAAAAGACAGCCTCAAGGCGATTGGAAGAGGTGTCGAAAGACTCTCCTTCTTCCCCTGCCACCGCACCGCTATAATCGCCACCGATGCGGATTTCTTTTTGCACCGCGTCGATCGTGCAGCGGAACGTCGATTCCCCGTTTTTGAAGGCGATGGAGAACGCCTCGGCGGTCACCTTCTCCTCCACGCAGTGCGCGCTGGTGTCATCGAAGGATTTCAAATACCCACCGAAGTCGATGTAGGGGACATACTTCCCGCCGTTAAGGAATTTAAGTTGCATCGGATAGGCTTTCGCCTTGGTCAGATCGAAGACACCTTGCTCGCTTAAGGCATCGCCATTTACGGCATAGGCGTTGACGGCTTTGGTTTCCACCGTGTACGTGGGGGAAGGATTACCTCCGCATGCTCCTAAAAGCAAGGCGGGCAATAAGGCGAATAAGACATGTTTTTTCATAGAGCACCTCCTAAAATCATCGCTTTTTGCAGGGAAATTAACGGTTTATGCAAGGATATCGCGGATTTTCTTTTCATCGATCCGCAGCTGTTTTTGAAGTTCTTCCAACGAGTCGAACTTCATTTCGGGACGAATGTAGACCAGAAATGCGCAATACATCGTCTTGTCATAGCAATCCCCATCGAAGTCGAGGATATGGGCCTCGATGATGGGATGGTCTAATGCCCCGATGGTTGGGTTCGAGCCAACGTTGACCATCGCGCGATACGCCTTTCCCGAAAGATAGACGACGCCACAATAGACACCGTTTTTTGGTAAGACATAGGAGAAGGAGCAATCGATATTGGCCGTGGGGAAGCCGATCTTGCTCCCATTATGGAAACCATGGACGATCGTGCCTTTGATTTCGTAGCTTCGCCCTAGAAGCGCATTGGCTTTGAGGATATCGCCTTCGCTTAGAAGCGCTTTGATGCGGGTGCTTGATACCTTGGACCCATCTTCTTCGAGCAAAGGAACGACGATGACACGGAAATACTTTTGGAGTAAGGAGGCGTCACCGCTTCGATTCTTGCCAAAGCGGAAATCCTCTCCCACCACAACCGTTTTCGTGCCTAGAGGTATCAAGACGCGTTCGACGAATTCTTCCGCGGAAAATCCATACATCCGTTCGTCGTTATCAAAGACATAGAGCTTGTCCAAACGGGAAGTTCCCGCATAACGGATCTTGTCTTCCAAGGAACTTAACGAAGGGCCATGCCCAAAAGGATGTGCGAAGAACAAAACCGCCGCGTCGCCACTTGCTTCTAAGGACGTCTCGACGAAAAGACGTTGATGGCCACGGTGCACCCCATCGAAATTGCCTAATGCCAAAGTAAGGCCAGGATTGGCCTCGGGCATATGGTCTAAGTCGAATCGGATGATGTCTTTCATAGTCCTCTAAGGCAACGGAAGAGCGTTCCTTCTTGCCTTTCGTAAATGGCAAGCGCTTTGCCTTCGAATAGAAGCAACAAGCGGTCGCTTGATGCATCGAAATTAAGTTTAACGCCATTGCGCGCTTTGCGCGAATCTTCCTCGCGCAATTCAATGCGCGGATATTCGATAAAAGCGGATGGTTCTCGTAGATCCTTCTCCCCAACTTCCTCCAAAGTCACGGAATGGGTCAGGTCCATCTGCCCTACTTTGATGCGACGTAAGGCGGAAAGATGGCCGACGGTTCCTAATCTTTCTGCAATATCCTCACCTAAGGTACGGATATAGGTTCCTTTAGAAACAGTCGCGACGAAGGAAAGTTTCTCTTCATCAAGCGAAAGCAAGGAAAGCGAGTGGATGAATATGGGACGCTTCTTCCGCTCCACCTCAATCCCCTTATGGGCGAGTTCGTATAAAGCCACCCCATCCACCTTGATGGCCGAAGTCATCGGAGGGAGTTGTTCCATGGAACCCACCATCGAGGCAAGAACCTCTTTTACCCTCTCGTGGGTCAATGAGGGAATCGGCGACTCTTCAACGACGTTGCCGGTGTAATCCCCGGTATCGGTCTTCTTTCCTAAGACAAGTTCGGCGATGTAGGTCTTTTCTTCATCGGGAAGATAAGGCAGATATTTCGTCGCCTCGTTCACCGCGACGATCAATAACCCCGTGGCAAAAGGATCCAAGGTGCCAAGATGACCCACGCGGCGCGTATGGAAAAGACGCTGGATCTTATTATCGATGTCGCGGGAAGTCATCCCCGCGGGTTTATCCATAAACAAAAGGCCACTGGGCATGGCCTTATTATCGCTTACTAATTGTCTTAAGACAAACGCTCACTTAACGCTTGATCCACAAAGGCTTGCGGAAGGCGTTGGCCCCTTTGCCCCATAGCCCAGGGAAATAGACATGGAGAATAAGTCCCGCGAAAAGGAAGACGGTGATCGGGACAAGGGCAAACACCAACGCGACGGAATAGAGATGGTTGTCCGCCTGATAGAGCCCTTGGAAGAAGAGCTGTTCGATATTGCCCTCGTAACTTGGCTTAATCGTGCCTTGTAAGAACAACAAGAAATCGCCTAACGCCGTCGCTAAGAAGGGATAAGCGATCATGTCCTTCATCGGTTTCCCTAAGCCTAAGGTAAAACCGATGGAGCCATTCGCGATCGCAAAGCAAAGCACGAAGGTCCAGGAAGGGACAAAATTCAGGAAGAACAGGATCATCCCGGCGACGAAGGATAATAAGCCAAGGCTTAATCCCACCAAACCAAGCGTACGGGTTGGCTTTTTCACCAAGCAGGCGAAATAAGATAGCGCCCCCGAGCCAAACATCGCGAGTCCGGCAAGCATCGTGCGTCCAAAGGCAGGCCAAAGGTAATCCTGAACGGAAGCGTTCATGCTGACCATCGGACCATAATTGCCTTTAAGGGCATCGAAAAGAGCAGCGCCTAAACGCGTGCCGACGGGGACGCTAGAGAACTGATGCAATTGCCCTCCATAGAAGACGGTGATCTCCCCACCCTTAGCCACTTCGACGATATGCCCTAAGCGCACTTGCTCGGCGAGGTTCGTAAGGAACTCCAGCTCACTGCCATGGATCTCGATGCTTTGAGGTTCCCCAAGCATATAGAGCAATAGACCAAGCTCAAAAACCAAGGCCAAACTTAAGCCAAAGAAAACCCAAAGGAGGATGAGTGCTTTTTTACGCGATTTTGGGTTGCTCATAAGCTTGGGCTTTTGCCTCGATATAATCCAAATCGTAGAAATGGTCGTAGGTTAATGGGATGTCGGGCTCCGGGGCGAATTCGTAGCCTTCAAAGGCCTTTTTGTCTTCGTGGTAGAAACCAATATGGAGCTTCGTCGAATGGGCCATGACCTTACCCGAAGGAAGGACCATGTTCTGAATGGTGCATTCACCACCGCCAGTGCGCGCGCCCATCAAGTTCGCGATGCCACAGCGCTTGGCCGTGGTCGGGAAGGCGTTACCGCAAGAGAAGCTATAGGGGGACGTGAGCACATAGAGTTCATAATCCGGTTTCTCATAATCTAGTTTCACCGTGGAGGTGTATATGGTTTCGAGGAGCGTTCCCTGCGCTTCCATGTAATAGGCAAAGCGCGCTTTCTTATCTTTGGAAAGGAAGGCTAATAATTTGCCCATGACGCCGACGACGCCACCGCCGTTAATGGAATCGTCGATGACGATGCGCTTAACGTCTTTATGGGTCACGATCTCGTCGTATTGACGGACGAAATAATAAAGGGAGTCCTCCGCGGATAGTTTCTCTGGATCAGTTGGATCGGAAGCGCAGTAGGTGAAACCATCAAAGGAGAACAGCGCCGTTTCGCCCGAGGCGCTATAAAGGACGTCCTCCGTCGCCTTTTTCCCCACCTCGCCATAGGCGTCATCGCGAAGGCTCGTGAGGGTTTTTCTTAGTTCGGCGCGGTCTTTGCTTAGGGGACCACGGGTGAAATAGCTGCGGTCCTCGCCCCACCAGGAGGCGGCGTTACGCCATCCGGTGTGGTCATCATTAAGATGTCCAAGCGCTTGTCCATAGGCATAGGAACGCTTTGCGTCGTCGGTGCTTGCCAAAGCGTCATAGATTTCGGTGTTTTTGTAATAGTCCACCATCGAGCGGATGCCCCGAACCGACGCTAAGCCATAGTTATTCTCCATCGTGTAGAGGAAGCAATCACGTTCGAGGTTAGCCAAATATTGAGGATAGCCATGGGCGGAGTGGTACGTCACCACTTCATCGACGATCTTTTTGTCCCCTTCAACGGTGAGCTCCAAATCGCTTGAGGAAGCGAATTGATAAAGCGCCTTGGTGTTGTTGAAATGGCCAAATCCCGCATAATCGAACACCGCCGCATCCCAAATTCCCAAAGGAAGGCACATCGAACCGTTATGGGTGTAGATCGGGCTGGTGATGAAATCGTAACGCGTCGTCGCGATATTGCCTTTGGTCGCGATGACGTTGGTTTCACCCGTCGCGCCCATGGAAAGCGATCCGTAATTCGTCGGCGGGGTGACCATGGCGGAAGAAAGCGAGCCCGCGGTGAAAAAACGTTTGCTCTGTTGCTCCACGCCAAAGGTGAAAATGGTTTTCCCGCCAGCGTTATTCACGCTCCATAAGGGGTCGCCACTAGAAAAGACGATGCTATTCGTAAATCCCGCCTTGTATCCCTTCGCGATCAAAGAGGCGTATTGATTGATGTCGCAATACAGCATCTCCGGCATGGCGTGATGGACCAAAAACGAGGCTTTCCCAAGGCTTTCGACTTTTCCAAAAGACGTCCGATAGACGTCGCGTTCCACCGTTTCAAGCGGGGAAGTCGGCGTCAAGGAGGCAAGGCCACAGGAAGCAAGCAAGGCCACACATAGAGGCAAAAAGGCAATCTGGTTACGCTTCATGCGTTCATTATCGTCTTCTCTACGAGAAAGTAAACAAAAGACTATTTCGATAGGCTTGTGACAAAGCGCGTCCTGCGAAGCAAAAGCAAGACCAATAAGCCCACTCCTACCCCCGTGACCATGGCCATCACCAAAAGCCAGGGCAAATAACCCCAGATCGCAGAACCCAAGTAAAGATAGGCGATAAGCACTTGCCCAAACACATGGAGCAACGCACCCACGACCGATACCCCGATCACCGAACAACGTTTCACCCCATAATGCAACGCAGCCATGCCAAAGAAAGAAACCATCGTTCCCGTTAAGGCCATGAAACCACCCATTGAAAGAAAATTGCCACGCAAGAAGGAGACGAGCAACGCTTTGCCCAAAGCAAGCGCGAGTCCTTCTTTGAAGCCATAGACATAAAGCACCAGCAAGACGACGACGTTGGCAAGTCCTAACCGCATCCCGGGCAACAAAACATCCGGGATAAACGATTCCACTAACCCTAGGACCAATGCCAAAGCCAACATCACGCCGATACGGGCCACTTTTCGGGTCGAAGGCCCCCTATTTGGATATAGAAGAGCAAACGTAAAACCAAGGAGAATCGCGAATAGGAAGCCCGATAGCAGCAGATATCCGTCGTATTTCATACGTCAATCTCCGAGATGGCATGTTCGTCCAAAAGGGTAATCGCCAACCCTTCATAAGCGCAGACGATACTCTCCCCCGCTTTGCTCTTTTCGCCCTGATGGACGCAATATTGGCTTGGACATGGAGAGGAAAGGATGCCGATTTTGCCGTCTTTTACGCGAATATGCACATGTCCGTGTTTTGTGGACACCTCGAATTCCTTCGCTTCCGATAAGTCCACCCGCTGCACTAGTTCGCCACGCAAAACGACGTTTGCATAACGTGCATCCGCCTTGGGAGAAAAGGTAGTGGCCAAAGCCACGGCGAGCGTCACCACAAAGGCACCGCCGATGAAGGCTGCCTCGACGAGATGGCGCTTAAAGGATGAAGGACGGGCTTGCATGGACCACTTCCCCTCCCTTCATAAACGCATAGTCGATTTTCTTCTCTTCCAGTTCGCTGACGTATTCTTCCCCTAAGGCGAGATATGCCGTGGATAAACCATCGAGATACCCGGCGCGTTCGCCTCGAAGGCACAAAGCGTCATAGGAAAGATGGGCGCTGCCATCGCGGGCGTCAATGATATGGGAATAGACCACCCCATCGATTTCATAACGTTGACGCGACACCGAGGAATTGGACACGGCGCAATCCTTCGCATAGAAATAACGCCCTTTCGCATCGCTTAAATTCACCTTCACGCCCTGCTCGTTTCCTGGGTTTAGTCCAAATAAAAGCGAGCTGGTCCCGGCGTTAACGAAGTAACGGGTGATGCCTTTTCCCTTAAGAATCGAGGAAACGCCATCCAAACAAAGCCCTTTTCCAATCGAACCAAGGTCCACTTTCCCGTTGCCCGATTTCGATACATGGTTGCCCTCGATCGTGATCGTCGTGGATTTGGCTTGGCTTAAAAGCGCGTCACGCTTTGCTTCTTCCAAAACATGTCCATCCTCTAACGCGGATAGCCACGCATCGGTTAGCGCCCCGACGCTGATGCAGAAGGCGCCATGGCCTTCTTTTTCGACTTCCAGGCCAAGTTTCAATGCTTCAAGGAAAAAAGGATCGGCGTCCACTTCCCCTGCCGCGTTTAAGGTATAGATCCCGCCTTTGGAAGCGGAGGCATCCACATCGAGCAAACGCGAGGTCTTGTTGATGTAATCCACGATCTCCAAGGCATCGTCCTTGCTTCCTTCATATAAATGGATTTCCCAATTCGTCCCATAAGCATAGGCGTATTCAACGATATGGGTTCCTGAATTCGAGCAGGAAAAAAGCCCCGCGAGGAGGGCGAAGGGAAGCGGCAAAAGTCTCAGGTTATTTCGGGACATGCACGGTACCGTCGGGGTCTGGGTGAGAGGATAGATAGGCGATGATGGGGTCGTAGTTTTTGTCTTTCTTACCCGGCTTGCATTTGCTGACCATCGGCTCTTTGCCCGAGACGAGGTTCTCGGCCATTTGATGGCATCCCGCGTACCCGCAGGCGCCGCAGTTATAGTTCGGTAGCATCTTCTCGACTTCGGCGATACGTTCGTCTTCCTCGACGTGGAAGAAGGCGCCAAAGACCACAAGGCCAATACCAAAAACCAAGCCGATGCCCATCAAGATCAATATAGCCCACAAAACGGTCATCGTTTTTCCTCCAAAGCTTTGGCAACCGGACAGGTCAAATCCGCGCAATCGGCGCATTTTTTCCGCTCAACACGCGGTCCTTTGCGTAGATATAGGAACATAAGCAAAGCAAGCACCCCAAGCACGGCAAGGATCGAAATCGCTATGGCTAAATATCCACCCTGGCTCATAATCCGATCCCCTGTAATCCCATAAACGCCATCGCCATTAAAGAGGCCACCACCAAAGCGATGGGAATGCCCTTGAATGCCTTAGGCGTATTCGCCGCCTCCAAGCGGACGCGGATGCATGCATAAAGGAAGATGACCAACGTAAACCCAGCCGAGGTGCCGATGGCATTGGCCATAGCGAGGCCAAAGTCGACCTTCGAGGCGATGAATTCGCTCACCACGCCTAAGACGGCGCAGTTGGTCGTGATTAGTGGCAGGTAGATGCCTAACGATTTGTATAACGCGGGCAAGAAGCGTTTCATGACGATGCCCACGATCATGACCAAGCAGGCGATGACCAAGATGGCCGCGATGGTATCCAGGTATGCCACCCCCGCCGGAACGAGGATGAAATGGTATAAGGGATAGCAGATGGCTGAGGCCATGATGATGACGAAGCTCACGGCGGCGCCCATGCAAAGGGAGGACTTCACTTTGTTGCCGACGCCGATGAAGCTGCAGATGCCATAGAAGCGCGACAAGACGACGTTATCGATCAACGCATAGCTGATGATGGCCATGACGAATGCGGCGAGGTAGCTCATTTCGACACCTCCTTCGCCGCTAAAGAGGCGGCTTCTTCTTTCGCTTTCTTCGCGGCGATGCGCGCATCGACTTTGGCTTTGTTGGTCTTGTGGTTATTAATCGCCATGATCACGGCAAGCACGATGCCTAAGACCAAGAAGCCGCCCGCGGGGGTGCTAAAGAAATTCATCGAGAAGTCATATCCTTCGCCGCGGAGCAAGGGGATGCGGAACTTATTCCCGCCGTTTAAGTCGGCGATGAAGGTGAAGGTCGCGCCAAAGGTGATGCGTCCCGAGCCAAGCACTTCGCGGATGAGCCCGATCATGCAGATGGCTAAGGTATAGCCGATGCCGTTTCCAATGCCATCAAGAAGCGAATCCACGACCGTATTCTTCGAGGCAAAGGCTTCCGCCCTACCGAGCACAATGCAGTTAACAACGAGCAAGGAAACGAACACGCCCAGGGTGCTATAAAGCTCGGGTAAGAATGCTTCGGCGAACATCTTCACTAAAGTAACGAAGGTCGCGATAACGACGATGTAAGACGGGGTCTTCACTTCATCGGGGATGATTTTGCGAAGCGCGGAGATCAAGACGTTGGAGCACACCAAGACGATGGTGAACAAGATGCCCATGCCAAATGACGCCTCCAAGGTTTTGGTGACGGCCAAAGCCGGGCACATGCCAAGTAGACCAATGAGCAAGGGATTGGCTCTCCAAAGAGGCGCGAGGAACGATTCTTTATGCTGCCCTTTACTCATGGTTGCCTCCAAATGTCACTTCCGTGAGGTAATTCCGCGCCTCGCTCACTAAGTCGCGGGTTAGCTTTGCCCCATAGGTCGCGCCGCACTTAACGTGGTCGAGCGCTTCTTCCTTATCCTCGGCTTTGGACAAAGGATCGAGGTATTCATCCTCTAAGGTTTGTCCATAAGTTTGGGTATTGGTAATGACGATGACGTTGGCTAAGGATGCGTCTTCATAGAAACCCGCGAGCAACGCGATGTCGCCATAGGCGTTTTTGCCGGCTGCACTATAAACATAGCCCGTACCTTCTTCGCCTAAATCCACGGTCCAATATTTCGATAACTCGGGATATTCAGGGGAGGAAATCGCGATCGCCTCGCTAAACGTAGCATCCCTAAATACACGGGCTAAGCCGTCTTTTTCGGTCTTGGCTTTGTTCTTCGCGATGACGTCTTTGGTGAGCAAATCCCCACCGGCAATGGCCGCGGCAAGCACCGCGCATAAGCCACCTAAGAAGGCGCCGACTAAAAGCGGTCTTTTCCACGTGAGCTTCGTCATGCGACCGCCTCCTGGAACCCAAGTCCAATGCACACCGCGAGGATAAACGCGGCAAAGAAGCCGCAGATCACGGCGATTTTCTTCCACGACCAGCGGTTGGAACTATATGCGTAATGATCGATGGCCGGCGCCACCAAGTTGGCGATCAAAATGGAGAACACCATACCTTCGGGGAGCGCACCAAAAAGACGGATGACGACCGTAAGCCCTGCCGCGATCAAACCATAAAGGACACGGCCAGGGGAGTTGATCGGCATCGTTACGGGATCGGTAAGCATGTAGGTGACGCCAAAGAGCACGCCTCCAGTCAATACCTCAAAGGCAAGGAAATGACCATAGTTCACGCCAGGTACCTTATTGACGATGAAGATGCCCGCCAAAGCCATGAGGCCAATATAAACGAGTAAGAAAGAGAAGATGACCCGCATATTCGCCGCGTGGCGAATGATCAGATAAACCAAGCCAATCAAAATAGCGAACTTGAAGCCTTCGCCGATGACGCCCGGGATACGCCCTAAGAACATATCCAAAGCGGAGATGTCCCCAATACCTGCGTATCGGCCCACCAAAGAAGAGGAGGAAGCGTTGATGTTGGTTAAGACGGTACCCCCACTTTCGACGGCGTTTACGTAGCCATTGGTCGCGTAAACGTATTTCGAGCCAAAGCAAAGCTTGGCGAACACCATGCCCACCGCGGCGGGGTTGAAGATGTTTTGCCCCGTGCCGCCAAAGACCAATTTGCCGACGATCATGCCAAAGGCAGCGCCCAGGATCAAAGCGATATAGATCATGTATCCCGGATCGGTCTTCGCAGGCATTACTAACGCAAAGATGACACCGGTGACAAGCGGAGCCAAGACATGGTGGAGGCGATACGCCTTGCAACCATGGAGGAATTGTTCTTTGACCGTATGCTTTGTCCCGTCGTAGGGAATGCGGTTCATGATGAGGACAAACACGAATTCGCAAAGCAAACACACCGCCACGGAAACAAGTAGGTTCCTTAAGGCGTCGAGTTGATATACAACCAACGCCGTGATGGAAACGGGCGAAAGCGCGATGAGCACGTCCGTGAGCATCCGGGCGAGGCTATCTTTACGATGGATATGGGGCGAGGTCTCTTTTACGAACGTCATTTGAGTTTCGCGAACATCTTCGCCCTCCGAATATAGTCCGTCACGCGGATGTTGCTGGTGCACACATAAGTGCAGAGGCCACATTCGATGCAGCGGAGCGGATTAAGTTTCTTGATGCGCTCCTTATCGAGCGACTTCACCGCATCCATGATTTGCTTGGGTTCTAATCCCGTGGGACAGGAATAGACACATGATCCGCAGCGGATGCACGGGGCCTCTTCCCGATTCTCATGGTCATAGACAAGAACCGAAGTCACGGTCTTGGTGATGATGCAATCGTCACTTGGAAGCGAGGCGCCCATCATCGGACCGCCGAGGATAAACACTTTGTCTATGTCGGGATGGCGGTATCCACCACAACGCTTTAACAAATCGCCTACTGGGGTGCCGACGCGCACGATGAAGTTGCTGGGATAGCGGATGCCATCGCCACTGACGGAAATGCGGCGCTCGACGACGGGGCGGTTATGCTTCACCGCTTCGTAGATGCCCCAGACCGTGGAAACGTTGAAGTTGGCGATGCCGAATTCACTCGGTAGATGTCCGGAAGGGATGTCGATGCCTAACGCGGATTTGATCATCGCGATCTCCCAACCCTGGGGATAGAAGTTCCCCACGCGGCATACCGAAATCCCTTTCTCTGGGAAACGGCGGAGGTATTCTTCGTAGATTTTGCATTCGCGAACATGCTTCTTTTTAATGCAAATCAGGGCTTTTTTGCAGTTAAAGGCGATTTGGAGGTATTCGATTCCGGCGATGATGCGCTCCATCTCCTCGTTCATCAAACGGATGTCCGCGGTGATGTGGGGTTCGCATTCGATCGCGTTGATGAGAATGACCTCGATCGGCTTATCGTGGTTGAACTTCACGTGGGTGGGGAAGGACGAACCGCCCAAACCAACCATCGCGTTGGCTTCTAAAATCGCGGAGAAATCCTTGCGGGTGAGCTTGGCGATCTCTTCGTTGGTCCGTGGCTTGATGGAAGGATCCCATTCGTCTTTATGGTCGTTATGAATTTTGAGGAATCGGACCTTCTTGCCGGAGCGATGATAATGCTCCTCGTATCCTTCGATAGTGCCTGAGCAAGTCGCGTGAATCGGTTGCTTAAAGAAACCGCCATCGCGCATGCCGATCACCTGTCCCATGTAAACGTGGTCCCCTTCTTTGGCGTAGATCTCCGCCTTGCCGCACCGGGCGTTATCGGTGGCAAGGAAAAGATAGTCCGGGACATCCAGATGGAGGGTAGGAAGGGCAGTTAAAAGCCCTCGGCTGTCTTTTATGGTCGTAGAACGGGCGATCATCCAGGCCAATTATACTCGTCTACGCGAAACAGGGACAAAGAGAAAAGCGCGATTCCCCCAATATGCGAAAAAAAGCTTTTGTTTCTCTTTGAGAACAACCTCTCGCGGATATAATGGAAATAACCCCAATCGAGGTATCGTTATGAAAAAGCTAAGAATCCTTTCCTTAACTGCTCTTGCCGCGACGCTTGCAAGCTGCGATTTATTCAACATGATCAACGACTTGCTCTATAAGAACCTGGAGGAGTTCTATACCAAGAACAACTATTCCCACACCGCAGATTTATCAAAGCTCAACTCTGCCATGCAGAAAGCGGTCTACAAGTGGCAAGCCAAGAGTCGTACCTACACCAATACCGATGACATCGACATCGAGGAGATCTCCCCCTATAGCGATGTGGTCGTCTACGATGAAACCCACGTCACCATCAACACCAAATACAGCGAACGCATCTATATTTACAAAGATAGTTCCTACACCCGCTTCTCCTATCGCTCGGAGAACAATCCAACCGTCTATCTACGCACCGACGGCACATTGATGTATTCCCTTGAGGGATCTAGCACGCTCGAGCCCATGGACAACGAACATGCGCATTTGCTTCAAGTCCACGATCTTGCAGACGCGACGTTAGTTCACACCCACGAAGGAAGCGTCGTCTACATTCCCGACGACATCGAAAACAACAAAGTGTATCTCTATCTTGGCGATGACGCGAGTAACGGCTATGAGCTCAAATCCGCTAACGGAGGCATAACGATGAGCCTCACCCCAGAGATTTGGGGAACTACGGAAGAATACGTCGCCCCGACCCCCTTTTCCATCGAATTACCCGATGGATATAGCGAGGACGTGTACTATAAATCCGTCGATGACGAAAAGGATGGATCGTTCAACTACTTCGAAGTCATCCTCCCGACGTTAAAAGCCAAAGACTACGCCGACTTCCTCGAACAAAAAGGCTATGAAATCTTCCGTGGTCAGGAATACGGTCTATTCAACCTCGAGGGGGAAAACGAAGGCGAATGGGTCTATTACGACGCCGCACATGGCGTGAAGGTCCATATGCAATACGATAACCCCATCGCCGCCATCATGGGTTCCGACCCTAAAAATAGCGGTGTCCACCTCCATGTCCAAAAAGCCGAATACACCTTCTCCTTATATGGCTCCACCCCGAATGGACGCACCGATTGGACTCCAGAAGATAAAGAAGCGATGCTTGGCGCCTATGGCACGGTGCTCCCGTTCATCGAACTGGGCCGTAGTTACAGAATCGGGACAACGAAAAGGAGCTATGTCGAGCATCCTTTGCTTAGCCCACTCGTCGTCGACTCGAAATGCTATTTGATCTTCGATAACTATTTCGAAGACCTCATCACCAAAGATTATGGAAAGCGCTTGGTGGAAGCGGGTTTCACCGAATATCTCCCACCATCCACCAAAGACGAGATCATCGCCTGGAAGAAGAGCGAAGACATCAAGTATTACCGCTGCTTCCTAAGCGATGAATACGACCTCGCGGTCAAGTTCTTCTTCGACGACATCTATGGCAATACCATCGAAGTCTTCAAGAAGTCCGAGCTTAAGAGTTATCACGTCGACACCGAGAAGAAATAAGCAACTGGTTTTTCATAAAATGAAAACTCGTGCTATCCTTTTGCCATGCCCATGATTCGCAGCGTCCTGGCTTCCGTCAAGAAAGCCGATGAAACCTTCGCCCTGGTCGATCCTGGCGACGTGATCGCCATCGGCGTGTCCGGCGGCAAGGATTCGATGTGCTTGCTTTATGCGATGCACCTCTACACCAAATTCTCCCGTAAGGATTTCCGCATCGTCCCGATCACGCTGGATTTAGGCTTCCCTGGATTCGACACGAACGAAATCGAAGCCTATTGCAAAAAGCTCGGGCTAGAACTCGTCGTCTCCGATTCGACGGAGGTCTATCCCATACTCCAACAACACACCAAGCCCGGCCACCATATCCCCTGCTCCATCTGCTCGAGGATGAAGAAAGCGGCGATGAACGACGTAGCAAAGAAATGCGGCTGCAACAAAGTCGCCTTCGCCCACCACCGCGATGACGCGCTAGAAACCTTGTGGATGAACATGATCCATGGCGGATCGATCTCCACATTCGAACCAAAGATGCGCCTAGACCGCGCAGGCATCGATTTCATCCGCCCGTTCATCTTCGTCCGCGAAGAGCAACTCACCGCTTTAGCAAAAGAAGAGAACATCCCCGTGATGGGCAAAACCTGCCCCGCGGATGGGTATACGGAGCGTCAATATTGCAAAGACTTGCTCAACACCTTATACGAGCAACGCCCCGAAGCCATCACCAACTTCTCGTCGATGCTTTATGACCCAAGTTCCTTCCGCCTATATTTTGATCACCTCGAATACCCAAATCCCTTTAATCCCCGTTTGACTCTTAAACCATTGCTTGGGGCGAAACAGGCGTTAGATTACGCCGCTTTTGCTTCCGCCCATGGTCTTAATACCCCAAGTGGCGAAGACGAGCATTTCCTCGTTTGTTTAAACCACGAACCCATCGGGGCGATTTCCTACCGCTTCGATTCGGCGCACACGATCATCATCAACGCCATCGACGTCGTCGGAGAGCCTTCCCTTGCAGAACAAGCTTTAGCCCACTTCGAGGACCGGATGTCGCGCAAAATCAACCCGATTTTGTTCGTAAATCGCAGCAAAAACCCCGCCCTTTGCGTTTCGTACCATACCGGTGAACCCCCGTTTGCCTCTGATTACATCAAGCGCATCATTCGCTGAATGAATATGAAAAGGGCTGTAACAAAACCTCACAAACGATGAAGGTGCGTCGCAGCCCTATTTTTTATTAAAGCCGTCCAAGGAATCGAACCTCAGGCACGTTTTCGATCTGATTATACATCGCCTTCACGAACCCCCTTCGCCCTTATAGCTGAATCCCCCTTTAATACGTTGCATTAATTCTTTTTCTATGACACATAACAAGGATTATTTCTCATTGAATAAAACAATCTTCAGAAAGCCAAAACGACGAATGCGTATCAAAAATGAGCGAATATGAATAACGGATGGTTTTATTGTTATATGAAAAATGATTAGTGCCCTGCCCGGTGATGACAATGCAATGAGGGTTGGATAAATATTCGTCACCATCTTCGTTTTCCAAAAAAGAGTCACTTGAATAAACAAAGGCAAAGCATCCTTCAAACTTACTTTGTCCTGTATAAAACGAGGGCGTAATGAAGTCGTTGATTTCATATGCCTCCATAATGTCATAGGCGTATTTGCTTACTAATGGAGTGTTATATTTTGATGTTGTTTGTTTTATTGCGTATAAATGCTCGAACGACGCTTTGAGATATTTAAAAACATCGCCAGCTGTGAAAAGTGAATAATCGGAACTAATGGATGGCGATACATTTATATATGCGGTTGGGCTATTCATACCATAGGCTTTAACGTAAAGCAAAGGCTCCCCATGTGGGTCTGGGAGATTTTCGACAAGCTGCGATTTCAAAAACTCCTTATCAAAAAATTCGCCCTCGACATAGATGCTATTTTGAGCACAGGAAGAAAGCATGGCTGCCATTAATAATGGGATGAATGAATGTGGGCTTTTCATCGCTTCCTCCTTTAATACTTGGAATTAACCCTTTCTCTATGACACATAACAAGGACTATGGATGTTTCGAAAAGGAAAGGGGGCTGTAATCCTCGCCTTTTTGCCAGTGGCTGGCTTGAGGTTTGTTACAGCCCCTTTTCATCTCTACCTTGTTAGGCCGCAGGGGCTTCTTCGGGATGCAGTTTCTTGACGTGGATGACGATCTCGTTGGCGATGATGTTGAACAAAGCCACGATGATGAAGCCCATCGACACGTCGGAAAGATAATGGGCCGCGGCAAGGATACGGCCTAGGGCCACCAAAAGCGCGAAGGCAAAGGCGATGAAGAAAGCCGGAACCTGATACTTTTTGAACTTCTCGCTGATTAACGGCATGAAGATGGTCGGGATCATGAGCAAGCTCGCCTCGGTGGTGTGGCCACTGGGGAAGGATTTGAATTCCTCGCTGATAAGACCATGGGCGGCCATGAGTTCTTTGTAATTGGCGCAGGGCTGCCACCACTGATGGAACTCGATATCGCTGTAGTTAATGACGGTACGGAATCTGGGACGATGGAAGATTTCCTTGATTAAGGTGACCGCCGGAACGAGGGCCATGAAAGCCACCGCGGCGATGATGATCAAGATGATCCAATCATATTGATATTGGCTCTTCTTCAAAACGAAGAACCCACCGACGAAGCCACCAGCCAAGGGAACGGCGGCGATCAAATACCCAACAAAGGAAGGAAGGGCTTTATGGAAACCATGGCTATTGAAGTATTCCTTACCGGCGAAATAGACGCTGACGCCATAAGCCCCCACCGCGGCGATGATGAAAAGCACGCGGGCGAAGGTTTTAAAGCGTTCTTTCTTTAAGCCAAGGGCCAAGAAACCACCGCCGATGAAGGAAATGGCGAGGAAGCCAAACGTCGGTCCAAGGACGGAAACGGTGATCGCGAAATAGTTATTTGGATTACCGATTGCCGTGGAGATCTGCAAATCGAAAATCGAACCAAAGATGAGGCCGATGATTCCGATTCCTAGGGCAATATAAAGAGGAATACGCATCGTTTTCATGTGTTGTGTCTCCTAAGTAATGACTATTTTAGTTTGCGTTGACCCAAGAAGAAAGAACGAACTATTATCCTTTATATATAAAAGGAGCCAAAATCCATGCCCGATACACCCACCCCAACTTACCGTCGTTCCATCCGCGTATTCACCATACTTTCGCGCGTCTTCATTCCCGTTGGAATCGTGTTGCTTTCCATTGGTGTGATTATGCTTGCCGTGGGCACTCCATTGCATATCAATTCGATCATCTCCTTAAAGGATAGTAGCGAATGCGTCACCATCGGCACCTCCACCCGCTGCTCAGGTCCTGTCACGGATGTATTCGTTGGAACGCTCATCCTTACCATCTTCGGCTTCTTTTCGTTCCTCAACGGCTTACCGTTGCTCATCGTTGGCTGCGTCTTCCGCAAAAGCGCGCGCAAGCGCCGCAAGTTCGATGAAGACCGGGGCATTGATTACACCGACTTCCCCTATGGCAAATAAGGTTCGATAATTGGACGCTTGAAAAGGCCCCCTTTCCTTTTGACTAAGTTTAAAAAATCCGAACCCCAGAGGATTCGGATGTGGCTGCATATTGGCGGAGTCGATTGCGATGCATTCGGGCCACTTTGATTCGTCTTTGTCACTAAAACTCGTAATGAGACCACATGGAATGGACCACGATAACGTGTAGGTCCTTATGGACCTTATATACCAGGCGATGTTGGAGGTTAATCCTCCTTGAACAATAACCTTCTAAGTCACCGCTAAGCTTTTCATAGGAAGGAGACGTTTGAAAAGGATTGGCGGCTATGAAATTCAATAGCTTTTTGGTTTTCTACTAACCCAGTTCTTTTCAGCCTTTCTTTGTCTTTCCCTGCGTTTTTGGTGAAACGGATTTCCCACATGGTCACCATTCCTCATTTGGGTTATAGACCGGCATGGAGGAAATGTCCTCGTTTTCGCCCTCTTTGATTCTTTGGACGAGACCTGGTTGTGAGGTGAGAAAAATCGTCTCGCGCATGGCGTTATATTCCTCTTCCGAAATGATGACCACATTGCCATTCTTGGTAGTAACCGTAATGGCGTCATTGTACTCGACGACGGTTTCCAGCGATCCAAAGAGGTTCTTCCTTAATGTGGAGACATTGGTAATGGACATTGTTTTTCCTCAGACTTAAGAATAATGCTACTTGCGTACTATTTATTGTACATAACGACTCTCGGCATTCCACTCTTCCCCGTCAACCATAGAAACGATACGGAGCGCCATTTCATCCAATTTGTCGTCCCGCAAATGAAAAAATCCGAACCCCGGAGGATTCGGATGTCGTTGCGTACTGGTGGCCCAAGCCGGACTTGAACCGGCGACACACGGATTTTCAGTCCGTTGCTACTACCAACTGAGCTACCGGGCCACACGCTTGGCGGACCATACGAGATTCGAACTCGTGATCTCTTCCGTGACAGGGAAGCATGTTAGGCCGCTACACCAATGGTCCAAGCGGGAGATATTATCGCCATGAACGCCCCAAGATTCAAGGGGATATTTAATATTTGCTCGCGCGCGTATGTTCGGCATCACGGTTTTCGCTTTTTGGGCGACTGCTATTTCACTTTGATTTGTTTCGATCCAACCGGAAACACATCAAATGGCGCAGGGGCAGAGCGGCTCCAAATCAAATTCATTTCAAAGCCTGCCTGGTGAAGTTTCTCCACGATGTTTTTGCAATTTGAGAAATCGGACTTATAGTCGCTTAACCCCCGTGCGCCAAAGAATCGAACGAGTTCTTTCACGCTGCGCAGTTTCGTACAGGCGAACACCAGTTCATCTTCAAAGCAATTTACAGACATCACAAAAACAATGTCGTTACGCGAAACTCCGGCGACCGTGCGTAAGGTTTTTACGTTCTCGTTTAAGATGGCGACGTTTGGGATATCCGTATCAAAGACCAGAATAACTTTAGTCCCCTTTTTAATGGTCATCGCTTTGACTTTGCTGATTCGCTCCGTAATTGGATTCAAAATCTCAATCTTCCCGGGACGAATGCGGTGCGAGCCCATCGGAGCGTGCATAAACGAGGCAAGGAAATTCGCCTCGCATGCTCCTTCCACATAATACAGGAACAGATCCTTGTGCACCGTCACTCCTCCGCGAGTTTTAAAATGCGCTCTACGTTCGGGCTCGCGCCAAAGAAATCGTTATCATAAAGGTTTTTTATACTCACGTTGTTCCGCTTTTCCAACGATGCAGCGTTCGTCCAGAGAATTCGATATCCGTCTTCCCTCTCTTCTTTCCTTAAAAAATTGAAGGAATGATTTGGAAGCGGGAGTTTCAATAATTCCGTATTGTGAGAGGTGAAAAACAATTGCTCGCCGTCATTAAGCAAGGCGATCATCTTCGATAAGCAGGCGATCTCTATTTCCGAATTGACGTAGGAAAACTGTTCATCGACGAAATAGAAGCCGTTTCGATGCTTTTTTATCGAGTGGATTACCCCAGCCACGTTCACCGCGTATTTCGTGCCCGAGGAAAGCCGGCGCACGGAACTAAGCCGTTCCCCGTTGGTGATTGCCACCGCATCCCCGTCGCGGAATCGCACGATATAAGAATCGGGGATCTCCGCGGATGGATAAACATCGACGATGGTTGGATCCATCGTAACAAGGATGTCTTTAAACACCGCGCAGAATTCTTTTTTCTCCTCTGCGCCATACCGGCAATGGATGAAGTCAAATCCGTCTTCAATGGAGGGAAAGGAAAAATTCCAACCGCCGAAACGAAATTGTTCCAAAGCGATGATGTAATTTACGAAAGGGGCCGTTTCATCAAGGCGAGCGAGCAAGGATTCGTAGGTATCCTCAGGCTTCGCGCTTGTTTCTCTGAGGCGAACCATTAATTCGCCTTCTGGGGATTCCTTTTTGATTTCCGCGCGGAAGAACAACCCGTTTTCGAACACGCAATCCATCAAAACGGAAAACCCTTTGTTAGGACTAGAAACGATCCGATAAATTGTTCCGGCCTCTTTTTCTTTTAGAAAGAGAAACGTGTTCCAAATCGCGCGGCCTAAAGAAGTCTTGCCCGAGGCATTCGAACCCACCAAAACGTTCACCTTTCGATAACGGATCTTCGGATACTTGCTTAGATACTCGCCTTCAAGAGGGGAATTCACCAACTTTTTCGGATAAGAAAACGTGGCCGAGAATTCGTTGAAACAGAGAATGTTGTCTAAATCGATGCGGAGCAGTGCCATATGATTTTCTCCATTTGTTCATGTTTTTTGAACAAATATATTCTAAGGGATGGTCCGCCGCTGTCAAGAAGAGCGGAAGAAGCTGCGCGCATATAAGAAAAGCCAGCCTAAGGCTGACGGGGGTCTCAAGCGCAGCGTGCTTGATGAATAAAAGCCAAGAGACTCTTGTTTCCTTTCCTATCTCTAGAAAAGTGGGCACCTTGGTCGGCCTTTAGGATTCTCTACGAGAGAGCATTCAACACCGGCGTCTCCAGTCAGGTTCCCCGTAAAACATTGTAGGGAAGCGTTATGTCTCTTGACGCTTTTATTGTAACGATTTGGACGCTTAGAGGAACAAGACGCCCCTATACAGCGTAAAGGAAAAGCCGGTTTTACCCGGCCATTCCTAGATAATTTTGTTTTGGATTAATAGTTCTTGGCTTCGAGTTCGAAGTAGGACTTAGGATGCTTGCACACCGGGCAAAGCTCGGGAGCGTATTTGCCAACGACGATATGTCCGCAGTTACGGCATTTCCACACCGCGACGTCCGGGGCGACGTAGACAACGCCACCTTTGACGTTTTCAAGAAGCTTTTTGTAACGCTCCTCGTGATGCTTTTCGATCTCGCCGACCATACGGAACTTCATGGCGATTTCCTTGAAGCCTTCCTTCTCGGCGATTTCGGCGAAGCGCGGATACATATCGGTCCATTCGTCGTTTTCACCCGCGGCCGCGGCGAGGAGGTTCTCCTCGGTGGAAGGGATTTCGCCACCACAGAGGTATTTGAACCAAAGCTTGGCGTGTTCTTTCTCGTTTTCGGCGGTCTCTAAGAAGATCGCGGCGATTTGCTCATAGCCTTCTTTCTTGGCCTTAGAGGCAAAATAGGTGTATTTGTTGCGGGCTTGCGACTCACCGGCAAAGGCCGCCTGCAGGCACTTTTCGGTTTCAGATCCTTTTAATTCCATGGAATATGTACTCCTTTCGTTTCGAATATTATACGGATATCCGTATAGGCAAATCAAAGAAGATGCAAATGAAATTTAGATGCGCGCGGCCAAGGTCGCGTTCTTATAGTCGTCGTTATCGGTGACTTCCTCTTGGACGTGGAGGAAACTGGGGAAGAGTAAGGGCTCGCCATTATCTTCCCTAACGGGGCATTTAAGCATCGCCTTATCCTTCCAAAAGGGGAAGACATCGAGCTCGAAATACGTATTGCCATAGGTCAAGCAATAACGCGTCTTGCGGATCTGCTTCATCGAGGTATCGGCCTCCATGAGCAACTTCAGATATTCGCTCGGGGAAAGCCGGCGCTCGATCGAGACGCTGCGTCCATCTTCCAAGATACGCTCCTTCTTCTGGAAATAGATGTAATGCCCATCTTTGCCGCGCTGACGGATGCGGAACTCTTTGCCATTAGGAGACTTCAAATAGGTTTGGATGATCTCCACGCGCACGCAGTTAGGTAAAGACTCCAAGTAGTTCAAATCCGGATAATCCACGAGGAACTTGCGGATTCCCTCAAACGGCGCAGGGGCGCCTAAGAAGGAGGAAATCTCTTCCAGCAATCGACGCATCTTCACGTCGAACTGCGTCGCGTTATCGATGACGCGGAAATGAGGATGCCCCGTCCAGGCGGCGATGATCTTGTCGTCGAGGGCCCTGGCGGTTGCGATATCCTCGGTGCGGGCGGTGTTATTCGCGGTCGTGTAGAATTCCTCGGCCCCTTTGGCCGCGGACATCAAATGGAAGACGGCGTCGTAGTTATCGCGTAGCTCCACTTCGTTGGAACCGATGTCTTTGAGGACTTCGTCGAATTCCTCGTCGGTCATGTAGGCTTTGTTATCGAGCAATCCGCGATCGCAGACGATGAGGATCTTCTCCGCTTTCATCGTCTTCGCGGCTTCATAGAAAAGGCGTTCTTTCTCTAACTGGAGACGGACTTGGCATTTCTGGTAATCCACGTTGGTGCCGCAGGTCCATGGGGCGACGCCACCGCGGATGAATTCGGTCGCGGTCTCGCCGATGAACAAAACCGTGTACCCCTGTTGGGTAAAGGCGTTTTGGATCCAGCTCATCGCGGTCGTCTTACCCGCGCATGGGCCGCCGGTGATGACGATTTTGGTAATGTCCATGGTCAGTCCTTCTTCCGCACGTAGGCGATGTATTCCTGGTTCTCTTCTTCCGAGACCGTATCGAGGAGATATTCGTAGACGAAGTCGCGAAGCTCTTTCTTCCTTTCGGGAAGGGAAAGTTTCATGTTGGGGTAATGGGGACGGGAAAGGTGGATGGTGACGTGAGGAGGACGGTTCTTGAAAACCTTTCTCTTACGGTAGGTCACCGCCATCGCGACCACCGGCGCCCCAAGTTCGGCCGGGAAGGAGAAGGATTCATCTCCAAAGGGACGGATGTGCGTGCTATAAGGCCAAATGTGGGCTTCGGGGAAGATGGAGATGCCCCGCTTCTGCTTGATGCGCTTGCGGATGCAGTCTTTGTATTTCTCGGCTTCCTGCGGGTTTTCCGGCGTGGGGATGCAACCAAGCATCTTCACCAGCCACCGAATCCCTTTGATGGAGGTCGTGTCTTGGTTGCAGACGATATAAGTGCGCTTCCCCTGGGCGGCGAAAAGCTGGGCGGTGAAGGCATCGATGATCTGGGTGTGGTTGCCATAATAGAAAACGCCCTGCCCACGGGTGAGCTTGCGGTTCTTCTTCCCCGCGACATGGACGTGGTAGCCGATTTTGGCCACAAGCCAAAGGATCGGATAGGCGATCACCCAATAAAGGAACCACGACAAGGCGCGGTAGAAGATGTTGTTGCTGTAATAACGGTAGTTCTCGCCTAAAGGGATGCGCTTGATACGCGTGCCCGAAAACTCGTCGTTTAAGGGGTCTTCGTAATAGACGATCTTCTTCGGTTTCATTATTGGGCTTTTCTATGGTTTTCGATGACTTCGAGATACATCTGCTCCATCTTGTCCATCGAGGTCTGGAAATCAAAGCGCTCGGCATAGCCGCGGTACTTCTTGCCGTTTTCGTTGGCGATGTCGGGATGGTCGATGAAATAGTCGATGTGGCGGGCGAGGTCTTTGGCGTCCCCGGCATGGTAGACGTTGAGTTTGGGATCGATCGCGAAACTCGACACCGAGGAGAACTTCGAATCGGTGAGGATCGGGGGCAAGCCGATGGAGATGGCCTCTAAGCAAGAAATCGGTTCGATGTCGACGCGCCCGACGTGGCAATAGATATCGACCATGTTGAGCAGACGCACCATCTCGTCATGGCTATGGAAGCCTAGAATCGGCGGGTTGGCGCACCACTTGGAATATTTCTTGCGGAATTTCTTCTCCAAAGGTCCGGCGCCAGGAAGGAGCAAGACGATGTCTTTGTTGTGCTTGGAATATTTCATCGCGCGGAAGAGATCGACGTGCTTCTTCTCGCGGGCATAACGTGCGGTGAAAGCGACGAGCACTTTGCCCTGGAGTTCCTCGGGGCGCTCCACCTTCATGCGCTTGAAGTCGTTTTGGATGCCATTGGAGATCACGTAGGACTTCTTCGTGAATTTGCATTCGCGTTCGAAGAGTTCGTGGATGAATTCGGAAGGGTAATGGATCGCGTCGACGTGGCGGAACAAGATGCGGTAAAGGTGCTTGTACCAAACCCAGTTGGCGAAATGCCAATACTGCAGCCCGACGTGGTTGGTGAAATTCTCGGCTTGGGTATGCATGGAAGCCGTCGTGGGGATGCCTAATTCCTTGCAGAGTTTGACGCAATATTCGGAGAGGAACCCGCCGAAGTTGAAATGGACGACGTCGGATCCTTCGATGGCCTTGCGGATCGTCTCTTTGTCTTTGGTGGAAGCCAAAACGACCCCGTTATGGGCCACATAGCCATTGAAGGGACCAAAGTTCACCTTGGGGACCACGTAATAGCCCGGCAAACCTTTTTTGTCTTCATCGGGGCAGATGATGCGGACCTCATGCCCTTTTGCCTTCATGGCGCGGGCCACGTTCATCGTGGCGATGGTCGTCCCGTTGTTCTCTTCGCCCAGGACGTCGCATGCAAATGTAATGACCATAATTGAAAATGCCGGTAGTCGGCTTAGATACTATACCAAAGGTTTTCTTCTTATCAAACTAAAGTTTGCTTTCAAGCCGACGTCAAAGCGGACGAACTGGTTTTTAATCGTAAAGAAAAGGCATGAACGTATAGCGATGATGAAGGCTTCGCATACAGGCGAATGCCTAATGCGCCAATTATATAAAGCGGGGCGCTTAGCATCATTACGTCGAGATAATCTTTTTCGTCAATGAAATCGAAATCCTCTTAGACCGCCAACTTGTTCTTCATGGAAGTCAAAATACCTGCATCCTCGAGTTTTGTTACGCCAAACACTTTCTTTCCTATGTAGTTAAGCGAGGCCCCTAGATGATAAAGAGTCGCCTTATCCAGAAGAATGAAACGGTCGTGGAAAGTGTCGTCTATTTCAATTACCAAATTTCCATATTGCCCGTTGAATGCATCCACATCATCTTGCGTGAGCTTTGCCTTCGATGAGAGAAATAGACGGACGCTTACGCCGTCTGATTTGCTTTTAAGATAATCCAGCGCTTTGATATCGGCATATGGGTCGATAAGAACGATTTCTTCTTTTGCAGTCGCAAAGATGTCTTTTATAAAACTTCTAGCATCAAACCACTCGCCGTCAAAAAATAATAAACTCCTAGGTGCACGTAAGGGATGAAGAGACCCCTTCCTACCAAGGCTGGTATAATGTGGCTGCTGTCCTGAAAGGAGGCAGCCTTTGTTTTCACAAAAGCCCTTCGGGGAGCGTTG
>Ga0256407_10000940_pt1 | contig 65472 bp, 68 predicted proteins | sample RumenRJG_04DNA_FD_193489 | JGI IMG/M metagenome (GOLD analysis project Ga0256407, IMG submission 193489) | Bovine rumen microbial communities from Lethbridge, Alberta, Canada - RJG_04 | ecosystem: Host-associated > Mammals > Digestive system > Stomach > Rumen | place: Canada: Alberta... | reverse complement strand
TATCCTGTTGACTCACGCATCTATTCGATGAGTGACGGCGATACCTATTGGCTTGCGTTCTGCCTGAAGAAAGGCGACACGAACGAAGACGGCTTCGGCATCGGTGTGAAAGACTGTGTTGTGTATAATGCAGAAAGTAGAACCGACGGGTTTACTTTTGTTGGCCGTTATTATGGCAGTGAGGTTCCCTCACACGTACAGAAAGCCTTCGGGTATGTCCTGGCATCGTCAGACAATGCAGGTCTGATGAGTGCAGCCGACAAAGAAAAGCTTGACGGCATGGATGACCAGTTTGAAGAGATAGAGCAGTCAGACAAGGCCCATCATGCATCACGCTTTGAGGCTATTGTCGAGGGGCACGTCACCTTTGAGCAAGTGGGACTTCCTTTTGTACCGATTGGCTCTACCATCGTATGGTGTAAGGATAATAACTGCTTTGCGATACGTACAGGTTCTGGTCTAAACATCAAGTATTACAATGCGTGGCTTGGTCAAGATGAATATGCGGATAGTGGCACAGGACTCCCATACACAGATAAGCAGTATGTCTGTGGCAACCGCTTGTATATGTATGATGCAGCTGGCACGAAGATGGTGGAGGTTGGCGGCAGCAGCGTGAGCAGCATCTTCAACGCCACCAACGAAGTGCCTATCCAGGGCTACTATGTTCTATGCGACCAGCAGAACACGGGTCTGTCAGCCGTTCATGCCGCATGGAATGCAGAGAAGGCCGTGAGCGGTCTGATTATCTCGTTTGAGATTGCGGCAGGTATCTGGAAGACATACCAGTACATCGGCAAGACCGTGACATCAGCCAACTGGCTCAACACAGACAACTGGAAAGACTTTGGATCGCTGGCGGCAGGCAGTGAGACCTACATCATCATCAATGACCTGATAGGTGCTCCGATAGCTGGTGAATACTATACGCTGGAAACAGCCGTTGCCCGACTTGTTGCCTATCAGAACGAGTCTGGCGTGACCTATGCCAAGAAGGGCCTCATCATTTCCTACCGTACAGGTGAGAACGAGATGGAGACCAAGCAGTTCCAGGGCGAAGTGACAGACATCGGCGAGGTTGGCTTGTGGAAAGACTTCGGGGGCGGTACTGATGTGGAAGTCACTGACGAACCAGAAAAGGACAGCGAAAAGGCCTTATCAGCAGGCGGCGCATACGAGCATATCCCAACCGGCATCAAGGTTGACACCGAGACTGAGGGCGTGGTGAAGCTCCAGCTGGAGAATGCCGGAGGTGACGGCATCGGTGACGAAGTGCAGTTCCCCGTCGGCACTGGCGGCGGTGGTGGCGGTTCTGGTACCATCGTGACGGCAGCGTTCCAGCAGTCCCCCATGTACGGCAATGCCGGTGGCTCGTTCATCATCCGTGCAGCGGTGAGAAGTGTGACCACTGTAGGCTCATCTGAGCAGGAAAACACGATTGCCACCATTGCCCTGTATGACCGTGACACGAACACGCTGCTTGATACGTTCCTCTTCAATAAGGCCTCATCTGTTTCGCTGAGCACCTACGACTTCGTGATGGACGTTTCGCAGTATTTCGCAGCAGCTGGTGTGCGCCGTTTCCGCTGCCTGATTACAGACGATGGCGGCAATACCGGCTCACGCAATATCAACGTGACTGCTGTTGACGTGACGGTGTCGAGCGTGCAGACGCTGCAATACACCCAGAGCACTGCCCTGACAGTTGGCGGCGGTGCCAAGAGCATCCCCCTGTATAAGTTTGCGAACAATGCGAGTGACCGAGGCATCACGGCCATCACTGAGATATATCTTAACGGCAGCTGGCAGCAGCTTGGCAGCAGTGTCATATCAGACACCTATTCGCACGGCATCACCATTGACCCGACGAACTGCCTTGGCTCAGTATTGTCACATGGTGCCTATCCCATCCGCGTTCATGGCGTGGACGTGGCATCGGGTGTTGTGGGTAACTACCTGTACTCAGGCATCTTCGTGATAGATGAGAGCAGCACAACGCCCCTTGTGGTGGAGAGCTGGACTTGCGAGACAGCCAATGCAGCGGTGAAGCTCTATGAGACCATCACCGTGAACTATGCCGTCTATGACCCGACGAACAATGCACCGACAGCCACCGTCTATCTGGATGGCAACGCTGTTCAGAGCCATACGGCCTACCGCTCAACCTCATACACCTATACCCATCAGGTGACAGGCGTAGTGAGTGACGGCACCTTCTCGCATATCGTGAAGGTGGGCGTGGGCGCTGCATACGGCACAGAAGCGACGTTCCTTGTGAGCGGCACGGTGATTGATGCCGCATTGAAGAGCGGTGCCATCTATGCCTTCGACTTCTCGAACCGCAGCAATGAAGAGAGCGACCACACCATCACCAGCGGCGGCAAGACGATAGCCGTCAGCGGCTCGAACTGGAGCACTACCGGCTTCCGCACGTTCCTGGGCGAGAAGTGCCTTAGAATTGCAGAGGACGTGACAGCCGTCCTGAACCACCAGCCTTTCAAGCCCACATCGATAGAGGCCAACGGTCTTGCCATCCAGTTTGCCTTTGCCTCAAAGAACCTGGTTGATGACAATGCTGTTCTGATGCAATGCTATCATGAGGGTGTAGGTGCAGGCTTCTATGTCACAGGTAAGGCAGTAGGCATCTACTGTTCAACAGGTCTTTCCAACCATGTTGAGGAACGCGCCTACAGACAGGGTGAGAAGGTGACTGTTGCCGTCGTGGTTGAACCTGCGGCAGAAGGCTTGGGACAGACCCGTAGTGGTACCACCTACTACTTCATCAAGCTCTATCTGAACGGTGAAGAAGTGGCCGTCATCGGCTATGTGGCAGGACAGAGCAATCTGATCCAGGAGCAGAACATCACCTTCAACGGCACTCAGGGCGACTTCTACCTGTTCTATATGATGGCATGGGAAGACTACTTCCAGTTTGACCAGGCTTTCCAGAACTACCTTGTGAAGCTGACCGACACCGGTGACATGGTGACTGAGTACGACTTCGAGGGTGTGATGGCTTCACAGGCTGTCACGGAACTTGGCATACAGACCACGAAACTGCGCCCTCAGGCATCAGAGCTGGCAGACAGGGGTATGGCCTACATCATCGAGTGTCCTTTCAACGGCTCCGACATCGAGGGCCTTGATAGAACCGTATCGACGAAAGACCAGATCTATGTGACCCTGTACTATATAGACCCTGCACGTCCCTGGACCAACTTTGTTGCCCGTGACGTTGCACGAAGGAACCAGGGCACCACGTCAGCCCAGCGCCCTGTCAAGAACCCTCGCTACTATCTGGCACAGAAGAAAGGTTCAACCTATGACAAGGTGAACAAGACGGGCGGCACGACGATCACGCTGCTGAACCCCGATGACAGCACTGAGGCAGGACGCAGGGCAATCGCTCTGGCAGCCATCAACAAGGTACAGATCCATGATGACAGCATCCCTGTGGATATTATCACGGTGAAGGTGGACTATAGCGACAGCTCCAATGCCAATGACTGCGGCATCTGTGACATGATGAACGCCACTTTCAGAGCCTTGGGCCGCAACTATATGACCCCTGCGCAGAGAGCCTTCGATGGTACCTGGAAGAAAGGCACCCTTGTTGTGGATGGTCTTGTAATGAACCATTCAACCGCCAATATACCTGTGGCCATGTTCCGTTCAAAGAGCGATACTGGCAGCAGCCCGTATTTCCATTCAAAGGGCAACTGGAAGGAAGACAAGAAGGAACAGGTGGCACTTGGCTTCAACGATGTGCCAGGATATAACAAGGGCTGTCTGAACTATGGCGACTTCATAGAGTTTTACGGTCTGAGCAATGAGACGCTGGCACAGACCAAGACCCGTTTCCTTGCTACTAATGGCCTTGACACAGAAGCCACCTATGTACTCACCCAGTATTGCGGCAGCAGCTACAAGGTGATGAAGCACAACGGCAGCCAGTGGGTGGAGCAAAGCGGCTCGATGGTCCAGAACGCTAACGGCAAATGGACTGTCACAGGATCTGTTGTCAACCCGACTGACGGCTTCGAGCTTCTGAACTATCAGGGCATGGACTGGTTCAAGGGCGTTTCGTCTGTTGCAGACATGATGGCACCCTCCACATCGTTCTCGAAGTGGGTGCAAGCCCTTATCGACGGTGGCGACATTTCCGTAGAGACAGTTCCTGCCTGGACGTACTACTATGAATGCCTGGTTGATGACGATAATCTGGCTATAGCCTACGCCCTCGGAAAGAAGGTTCCCTACAACCTCTACCGTTGGATGAAGTTCTGCGACAGTTGCGACTACGACACCTACAAGGATGAGGACGGCGACAACGGCGCAGCGCGTCTCGCTCTGTGGAAGACAGACCTCTACAAGTACGCTTCCCCATACTCCTGCCTCTCTTACGACGTGTTCACGGACTATTGTGCAGCCGTTGACCAGAGGGCCAAGAACATGCAGCCCATGTGGTTCCTGGAGGATGGCTGTAAGGTTGTGGACGGTGTGTACTACAATGCCGACAATCAGGCAAGCGACTCCACTACCGGAATGCTCGCAATGCGCATGTATCTGAATAAGGTCTATGACTGCGATACCTGCAACGGCAAGGACAATGATGGTGGTCAGACTGTTGACGCAGAGGTTGACCCGAACAAGCTGCCCGACCCTCAGACGGGTTACACCAACCCATACGCAGGGTACAACTCAGTCCTGTTCCGTAACATCTACTTGCAGCAGACTGTCAATGTAGATGCTCAGGGTACCGAACTCTCGCTTAGGACGGTAGCCTCAGCCATGCGAAGCTGCACGGCCACTGTTGACGGTCAGACCTTGCAGCCATTCTCACCTGAAGGGGCGTACTATTTCTTCGTTGAAGCACGCATCAAGCGCTGGCAGAAGAAGGTATCTTCCTACGATGGAGAGCGCAAGTACATAGACTTTACGAGTACCACGGCCAATAACATCTACTTCTATGCCCTGCAAGGATTGGGCCTCACCTCACTTCCTGCATTCATAGAAAGAAGATGGAGAATCCGTGACGGATTCTACGGAACCGGCAATTTCTTCAGCGGAGTGTTGTCTGGACGTGTTAATGCTCCCGATGGTGCCACAATTACGATCAAGGCAGCTAAGACAGGTTATTTCGGTATCGGTAACGATAGTAGCGGCTCAATCTCTGAGAGCGTCTATCTGGAGGCTGGAGATACCCATGTCTTTACCAACTTCTCGCATGAAGAGGGTGCATTGCTGTACATCTATCAGGCAGACCGTATGTCTATGATAGACCTCTCGGAAATCACATTGTCGAACAACTTCGACTTCTCTGTCATGACACTGGCTGAGGAAATCTACATCGGTAAGGTAGGCAAGGTCAACCTCACCATCGGAGCATACACCCTGCTGACAAACCTCAACCTTGGAGAGTTGCCGTTCTTGAAGAAACTCGACATCAGGGACACCCTCATCACCAATGTTGTATGTAGCAGCTGCCCACGATTGGAGTCTCTGTATGCGGCAGGCAGTCAGTTGGTACGTGCAGACATAGCAGACGGAGCCAAGATAACTTATTTGCAGTTGCCTGCAAGCTACAACTATCTGAAGCTTCGCTATCTGCCCAATCTAACCAGTGAGGGACTGATACTTGCCAACGCTGCCAACGTAACATCATTTATCTTTGAGGAGTGCGATAAGATAGACGGTATGGAATTGCTTCGGAGCCTCATCACCGGCAACAGTCAGTTGAGGAATGTGCGTATCAAGACAGTAAAGGCCAGCGGTACCGGAACAGACCTTACAACCATTATGGGAATGAACCTCGGAGGATATGATGCCGTAGGTAATGTAAGCCCCAAGCCTGTTCTCATCGGTACCTACAATCTTACAAGATACTATGAGGATGAAGAGGTAGAGGCATACAACGCCGCCTTTGAAGGTCTGTTGGTTAAGAATGTTCAGTACACCGCCATTCGCTTCCATGATACCGAGCAAGACCCTCAGAACATCACGAACCTCGACAACAACACTGGCTACGGTACAGGTGCAGTCTATACTCCAAGTGCTCACATTCTGAACATCTGGAACAATATGCACGCCGTACGTGCCAAATTCAACGAGCAGACTGGTAAGATGGAAGTTAGGCAGCTCAGCGATGCCACATACCTCCAGTATGCTGACGGTAGCGAATTTGACCCGTCGGACCGCTTGGGAGAGGGTTATGATGTTATGATGAGACCTGGCCACTTCTGGTACAAGGGTGTGAACGACTTCAAGAATCAGTTGAAGTACACCTTCCTGTCCTCTTTGGAGAGCAGGCCAGAAGCAAGCGGCGAGTATAGCCGTAGCATACTTGGGCGATTGTCACCATTTGCCAACATGGGCGTAAATCTGAACAACGTGACAATAGGAGGTATCTTCACGGATGCAAATCTGCAAGTAGTGAGCAACCTCATGTCATTTGCCTTTGATGTTACAGGCATGAAACAGATACGTTTCCCCGGCTTGAACATATCAGGATATGGGGCAGTGTTTGTTGATGACGAGGATAGAGTGACCGGCAAGTTCAATATGTCTATAAGTCACTCACTGTTCGACTTCGTTGATGGCGACTATGTCTTTACAGACGTTCCTGCAGGTTCTGTCAAGTGTTATTTCTGCTGCTATCAGACAGTAAGCCTCGATACAGAGGTTATTGCCACTGACAGCACAGAGATAGAGGCAATAGAACCCGACTGGGTAGAGCATAAGGATAACGAACTTATGGGAGTCTATGGAATGTATGTGGATAACATTGGCCGTGCACGTTCTATCAGCGGTGTTGTGACAAGGCGAGGCGACGGTACCTCTGCCACCTCTCCAGAGTGGACGTATGATGCCAACGGCAAGGTTACGAACTCCGTACTGCCGAGTGGTCTTCACTACACCTGCAAAGACTTTATGAACGTGGCAGAGATGCGCGGACCTGGTTATCAGCTTATGGACCATGAGCAGGATATTATCGTAGCTCAAATATTCTGGGCACTCATTGGCAACCGTCACGATCAAGACGTTATCGGACAGGGTACAAGTTCAGGTTATACCACAGGTTCCACGGATGCTATCGGCAAATCGCATACAAGCAAGGCAAGCGGTGTAAACAAAGCCGTCGGACTTGAAGGTATCGTGGCATGTAACTACGAGTGGAAGGGCAACATAGCTTTCAATGTCAAGTCGTGGAAGAACTTTGTGAAAAATTCCTGCAACGCATCATCTGCCGACGTTGTAGATTACAATTTCCGCATTTACGACCCGATAAGTGACACAGAGCGTGTTGTTCCTGCGCCAAGCGCATTGACCGGCTACAATGTGGCAAGAGTTAAGCATGGAAGATTCTGCGACACCACTCCGAGCAAACTCGACCCATCAGACAATAGCAGGTTCATTACGCACTATTGCTGCTATGGCTCTATTAACGGCTCAACCGGCCGTGTTGTCGGTCGTGCGTACTACTACGCGGTCGCTGGCGGCGGTCTCGCCTGTACGAACACGTACTACGCTTCTTCGTACTCGAGCACGGGCTTCGGGGCGCGTCTCGCCTTCAGGGGCGACATAGTCGAAGTGGACGAATAGAGCGTCAGAGCGTCGAGCGAAAATTTTGAAAAGAGCGTCAGAGGGAGAGCCGAAAGGCTGCTCCCTCTCTCGTTTGCAAAGTCAAAAATCGCCAAAGGCGAAAAATTTTTTGAGCCCAAATATGGAAATCTTTTTGAAATTGCGTACCTTTGCAGCGCGGAAGAGTCCAACGGCCGTGTTGTCAGTCGTGCGAACAACAACGCGAACGCTAACGGCGGTCTCGCCTATACGAACACGAACAACGCTTCTTCGAACTCGAACACGAACAACGGGGCGCGTCTCAACTAAAGAACTTAGGGTAAAACCCGATAATCGCATCTCTGCCAAGGCTACGTGTTGGCCATAGTATGTGCGAGGACTCCGAGCAACGGCAACAGCATCAATGGTGGAAAGCCGAAAAATATCTTAAAGTCCTGAAGGCAAATGGAATTTTCCTATCCTCTTGACAACCTCATCCCTGAGATTGTCTGCGAAGAAAACATGTACGATAGCTTTGACTATGTTATCGGGCATCTTGAATATGAGGAACAGCGAGAGAAGTATAAGCCACTCCGAATGTCTTATGTAGAGAAACTGACTGCAGAGATTGGGAGCGGCATTTTTCGTATATATAGGGAGGATGTGCGTGATATCCATGTGAAGGACGGGCCAAAGGAGAGGGACGTGCAGGCTCCTACCGTCTATAAGAGAGTAGGAATACATGCCATCATGGTAGTTGTAGAACGCTACACTTATCCGAGCCTCATCAAAAATACGGCTGCCTCAATCAAGGGAAGGGGTATGCACTGGATGCACCATATTGTAGAGGACGATATTAAGAACGTCCCACTGCTATGCAAATACTACTGGCAGAGCGACATCGAGCACTACTATGACAATATCAGCCATACCCTGATGAAACAAGAGCTGAGGAAATATGTTTGTGACGAGGTATTGCTCCCCATGCTTGAAAACTTCGTAGACTTGCTACCAAACGGACTCTCCAAGGGCCTGCGCTCATCCCAGTGTTATGCAAACCTCTTTCTTTCTCCTGTCGATCATGTTATGCTGAAACATGTATATTCTTACGTCTTGCAAACTGACGACGGAGAAGAGGTGAGGTTTCTTTATTATCGCTATTGTGATGACGTTGTAATTTTCTCCAATAGCAAAAAACATCTATGGAAGCTGCGCGACCTTTATGTAAGTGAGATTGCAAAGCTCGGCCTGAGGATAAAGCCGAATGAGGCAGTCCGCCCCATCAGTGAAGGCCTCGACTATCTCGGATATGTTCAGTTTGAGGATTACAGCCTCATCAGGAAGAGGATAAAGCAGAATGCGGCAAGGAAGCTGCACAAGGTAAAGAGTAGAAAACGCAGGCAGGAGATAATAGGCTCGTTTTTGGGAATGGCCTGTCATGCCGACTGCAAAAACTTGTATCACAAATTAACAAGTAAATATATGAAGAAATTTAGCGAGATGGGGGTGACCTATACTCCCGAAGACGGGAAGAAACGATTCCCCGGCAATACCGTGCGATTGAGTAGCATTACCAATGTCCCCATAGTTGTACTTGACTATGAGAAGGACTTGAAAACAGAGAACGGGGATGACAGATACCTTGTTTCCGTGAAAGAAGGTGAAGTGTTCAAAAAGTTCTTCACAGCAAGCAAGGAGATGAAGCAGATTCTCGACAAGATAAGCGACATAGAGGACGGCTTTCCCTTTGAGACAGTCATTCGTGCAGAACCTTTCGCTGACAACAAGATTAAGTACATTTTCACATAGCATTGTTTTTTTTCATACCTTTGCAGTAGGAAAAAATCTCAAAAGGTATGGAAAAGATTTTTGGCGCTAATCAAAGACAAGATTCCCTTATCAAAGTCGGTAAGGTGTATTATTTGTACTATGGCTTCGGCAAGGAGAATGATGATGCCGAACATGGATATAACTATAGGCACAAGTTTGACCACAAGCCTACTCCAGAAGAGATAAAGACATGTATCCTTGAAGCTATAGACAACGAAACCCGTGCCCGTATCACTGGCGGTATGGTGTATGATGGTTACAAGATTAACCTCTCTGTTGAGAATCAGTTGAACTATGCCATGTTCAAGAGCATGGGAAGATACCCAGTTGTTATCAAGGTGGAGGATGCAGAAGGTAACGATGTGACTATATCCCTGACAAAGGATAATTATTCTGCCTTCTATTCTAGTGTGCAGAACCATATAAAGGACTGCCTGCAGTCCTGCTGGGCTGAGAAGACAAGTCTTGATTTGAATTGCTATTCCATATAGTGTCATGGTTGTTAAAGTTTAGGGTTTTGGCGGTGCAGCGATGTGCCGCCTTTTTTGTGCGATTTTCGCAAAATAACGTACGAAAATCAAGAATTTTGTATTTTTTTGAAAAAAAGTTGTTCAAAAATTTGCATAATACGAAAATTCGTAGTACCTTTGTATTGTCAAACAAAAAGAGATAGAAAAATGAAAAAGAAATTTATTGAAGTAAGTGAGCAAGAAGAGGAATTACTCGCAGCCATCAGAAACTACAACAAATCATTTCCCGATGGTTATCCCGAACTCCTCTGGTATGCACAAAGGCTCTTCGACAACATGTTAAGACAGCCTTACGAGTGAAAAAGGAACCCTCCCTTCGGGGAGGGAACCTTATAACAGAAACAACCATTAACCAGTTTTTAATTATGGAAGAAGTACTAAAACAACCTTATGTTATTACAGACATGAAGAAAAAGCTAAAGGACATTCTCATGATTGTATCATGGAGGGAACTATCAAACACGTATTTCCACAAATCGTCTTCATGGTTCTATCATAAGATGGATGGAATAGACGGAAACGGAGGTCAAGGCGGATTTTCAGAAACTGAAGCATTACAGCTTCGCGGAGCTCTTATTGATATGTCAGAACGCCTTCGCAAGGCGGCTGATGAGATATTTTAGGTCTCGGCCCTATCTCGCCGATTGACAAAAGTCGCTGGTGACCGTCAGCGCAATTTAGCCCTGGAGGATAACCCTTCAGGGCTTTTCCTGTTTATTTGAGATTCCGGCAAAATGTTAAACGTACCGCATTTTGTCCTACCTTTGCATAGGGAGACAGCCCGATGGGAGCCAGTGGCCGTTCTTCCTATGTTTAATTTTTAATGTAAATTCAAAAATGGAAGGAAGAATAGGAACTTTGATTGTGTGCGGTTTTGTTGTGTTGCTTTTCTATATAGTAGCATTAGGTCTTATCTTTGCTGATTTGTGGGCTGGTGTGCGCAAGGCTAAACAGAGAGGCGAATTTCGCACCAGTGAGGGCCTTAAAAAGACAGTTGGGAAGATTAACAAGTACTTTGCCATGCACTTTGCCATGACGCTTGTTGATGCAGTCCAGATAAGCCTATTATATATGCTCTATCGTGAGTATCAGTATGATATTCCTATGCTGCCAGTTTTTACACTCATAGGCGTACTCTACGAAGCCTTTGTCGAGATTAGGAGCATAACGGAGCCGGCCAATATCAAGGAGAAAAAGCTGCAGGATGATTTCAAACGGTTGCTGCAAAGTGCTTTATCGGAAGCGTCTTTCCGTGAGCGTGTAATTAGTCTTATTGAGGATTGTAATATCAAGGATAAGGAGGAATAATGACTACCATATATAAACTCAATTCGAGAGGTGAGGGAGTCAAACAGATACAACGTGCTTTACACCTCATCCCTGATGGCATATTTGGTAAGCTGACACGCGAGGCTCTTATAACATGGCAGCGTGAGAACAGACTTACACCTGATGGTATAGCAGGCCCAGAGACCCTTGCCAAACTTTTGCCGCAGGTTGATGTCGCTAAGACAACTGCACGCCGTATTGACTATATTGCCGTACATTGTACTGCTACTCCTGAGGGTAAGGATAAGACGGTGGCGCAGATCCGAAACGAGCACATGACGCAGAACGGCTGGAGCGATATCGGCTACCATTTCGTTATCTACCGAGACGGGACAATAGCACGAGGGCGAAGTGTTGACAAGGTAGGTGCGCACGTTAGCGGTTACAACTCCCATAGCATCGGTGTAGCATACGTGGGAGGATTGGAGAACAATCCGAATGTACCGTATAGCAAGCTGAAAGCAAAGGACACTCGGACACCAGAGCAGAAGCAATCCCTGATGAGGCTCTTAAAGGAGCTGAAGGGTCAATATCCAAGGGCTATTATTAAGGGACATCGGGATTTCTCCCCGGACAAAAACGGTGACGGAATCATATCACCCTGTGAGTGGATAAAATGCTGTCCGTCATTTGATGCTTTGAAGGAATATTCCAAACTATGAATAAGGCGCGTCCGAGGGACGCGTTTTTTTGATGAGGCTCAAACAAAAAAAGGAGGCTGCACAGCACAGTAACACGCAGCCTCCAAGAATACCCCTCAACCACACAATCTCATCTCGCAATTGGGGTACTCTATATAAGATACTCATAATATTTGGAAAGGTTGCATGAGGGATATAAAAAAGCACTGGGGAACCACCCCCAGTGCCACACAAGTCAAACCAGTGATAACCAAAATGGAAATCTTACTGATTCGTTGGCAAAGGTACGACATTTCTTAGAGAACTGCAAACTTTTTTCACTGCATCTGTTGCAAGTTCAGGTGTTACCTTTATATAATTGAACAAACTCGTACCCCTCTTGTTCAGTTTGTGGCCCAAAATAAAGTCTATGGTACATTGCTCTATACCGAGGTCGAGAGCATGTTGTGCAAATGATTTACGGGCAGAATAGAAGATGAGCTTGTTAAGCCCCAAGTCCTCCGCTATGCGCTTCATGTTGTAGTCGAGCGTCTGGTGAAACCTTCTGCTTCTCGTTGATGAGGCTGAGAATAGCAAGCCATTAGGCTGCTTGTAGCGGTTGATTATTTCCATCGCCTCGTCTGGCATGTCAAACTCAACGTACTTGTTAATTTTAGACATTCTGTCTGTCTTTGTACGTTCGTAAATAATATGCCTTCCGCACTCGTTGAAGTTGATGCTGAGCATATCCACCATGTTAATTCCTCCAAGGTAGTATGAGAGCATGAACATATCGCGCACCTGACTTCTTTGGCGTTGCTTGAATGAGGCATCCCTAATCCTTGCCACCTCTTCTATTGTTAGCCAGGCATCTCTCACCTTAGCTTCCGGAAACTTGTATCCGAACCAAGGGTCTGTCTTGAAAGGTATATACATACACTTCTGAGCGAAGAAGTATAGAGTCATAAGGAAAAGCTGCTTACCTCTTATAGTTGTTGATGAATTCCCCTGTTCGGTAAGGTATTTCTCCAGTCCTATCACCGTAGAATAGCTCACGTTCTCCATCAGCATATCGGTCCCGAGGTATCGCAATATACTTCTGATTTGAATATCATATATAGAGCGCGATGAGGCTTTTATAGACTTAACTGTTACATACTCATCATATATTGAGCGGATTGTACGATGGCGGTACCTGTCATTGTTCTTCAGTTGTGACACAAGTTCCTCACATGAAAGGCTCTCAACGAAGACGAGATTGTCCAGAGCCTCCTGATACTTATCGAGCAGGCCACGCAGCTTCACGTTCTTGATGGCTGCGTCTGGCCGCTTGACTATACGACCATCCTTAAACTCTTTGTCTGAATCTATTGTAATATCCGTTACGATGTATCGTGTTTTTGAATTGTGTGAGACGGCGATCCTTATTTTATGCTTCCCACCTTTTAGTACCTTTGCAGGTACAATAACTGCGCTAAGATTTGCCATAATTTTGCGACAATAAAAAGTAAATGTTTTGAGCCAGAAGGACCACAAACCGACAATAAGATTTGCGTCAAAAGTGGCTCATTTTCTTAATTGGTTACTCTCTAAAGTCCGTATAGTTGCGTGTTTTCCGTAAATTGTGGCAGTTTTTAGTGCATAAATACAACTTTTTTGCAATAAAACTGCTTGAAACTTAGGAAAACTCGCATATTCGGACTCATTTGCTTTTTCAGCCCGACAATAAATCGGAAACAAAATCGTCTTTTTCCATTTTCAAACCGTTTTTGAGTTAATAATTATTCAATAGCCATCTACTTCAGTATTTGTTCCTCCATCTCTATAGAAACTCCAATACATAACCTTAATGGCTTCTTGGTCTTTGTCCGATACCTTAATTATATCATCCCCATTATCATAACGAACCCTTATTTCAACCGTTTTCGCTTTTGTTATGTCACGCGGAACCGTTGAAGTACTATTCATAATTCCTATATTAAACAGGAGAATAAACTTCCCACTGCCAGCAGACTGGATGAAATTTGGAGTTATTTGATGTGGCACCCCGTCGCAAACGAGAACGATGGTCTCAGGTTTGTACGCACCTTTATGTGACAGGTACATTACAAGCTGAAACGAGCCTACATTTGGAGTACTCAGTTTCTTCCCCGTTATATTGTCCAGTTCTTCAATAGAATAAATGGCTGTCAAAACGCAGCTTCCAAACCTTTGACGCCCCTTGTGTTCTACAAGAGTTCTGTACTTAATCTCATCACGAGTTCTTACGATGAGATGTTCAGGGAACGGCTCCACTTTTGCAACTTCACGTTTTGTTGTATCTTTAGCATTATCATTCTCTTCTGTTGCAGGCCCAACTTCTGTTGTATCTTCTAATGTGTCATTATTGTTAGTCATGCTATTATGATTACTGAAAAAGCAACCTAAAACGCAAAGAAGAATAAACGCCAAGATAAAAATTGCTTTTTTCATGCTTTCTTTGATTTGTTCTCATACTTGGAAAGTTCAGCCTGGAGAGCGTCAATGGTGGCGTTCTTCGACTTTATAGTCTCTTGCAGCAATTTTATTGTGTCAATAAGCGTGTCAAGACGGGCATCATTTTTCTGTTTGGCATCATCTGTTGTAACAGATGGCTCAACCAGATACATACTACCGTTCCCACGCAATAGCCATTCTGCTGAAAGTTCTCCGTAATTAGCAAGGGTGTTGATGACAGTTTCAAGAGAGAGGTCTCTTTTGCCATGAAACTGATTGTGTAGTGTGGCATGTTTCATTCCAATGCCTCCTGCAAATGCGTTTAAGGTCAAGCCTGTCTGCTCCTTGAATTCGACAAGCCGATTAAAAACATCTTGTCTAAAGTCTTTTGCTTCCATTTTCAAACCGTTTTTTTAGTTAAAAATTGTGTCAAATGGCGTTATTTTTCACAAAATTGCGCCATGTGTTGCAATTTCTTCCAAAAATATTTGGAATAATTGCGCCAAATGTTATACCTTTGCGGTATCAAATCAATCAATCGAGGGCAAAGTTATGACAAAAAAGGCATTTTACCAAAGAAATCTTTCAAAAACTCTCGTTCTCGGCTTGATTGTAACAAGCGGATGCTAATTCGTGTGTTCGCAGGTCTGCGCCAAGAGGGGCGCATCAGGTTCGAGTCCTGGCATGATCGCCATTGAAGAAGAGTTCTTTGACAGACTTCCATAAATCATATAAAAATTATGGAGTTCCCCATTGGACGCCAAAGCTACATAAACACGGGCGAGGCTCGTTAAGGGTAGATAGGGGCGGAGGGAAACGGGGCTGAATGTTCCCCGGAGGAGTGACCATTATAACCCAAAGAGAGGGGACGGTCGCAAAGAGCAACAGTCCATCATCCGGACAGAGAGATGAGAAGTAGATAAATACATTATTAAATTATAAGGCAGGTTTTCCACATTTTCAAACCGTCCTGCCTGGGGCCATAGCCTCAGCGGAGGCTGTAAGCGTACACACCGGAACACGCATGGCCACTACAACCCCCTAAATTTTAACGAAGATGATAAATTTCAAGAAACTGAAAAGCCAGATTCATCGAGCTGGCATGCCTTACACGTCTGCCTACTTTTTTGAGGCTACAGAGAAGCAGATTGCTGATTCTGACTGGGAGATTTTCAGCATCGGAGTAGAAGGCAGCAAGAGGAAACTCATCAAAGTGCTTGTAGATACCATCCACATGAAAGGAATGGACTACTGGAGAAAGGAGTTCCTCTTATGAGAGTAAGTTTAGACAATGTGCCGCTTGCCACCCAGTCGGCAATGCTGCAGAACATACTGCTTGCCTTTGAGCATGAGACTTTCAGCAAAGAACTTGCCGCCCATATCGTAGGCGGTACCGGCAAACTTGAAAGCCTCATCGCATCAGAGCAAGTGAAAGCTTCAAAACCATGCTATAAGCAAAACGGCAAATGGTTCGTGTGTGCTCCACAAGTACTGGTGCATTGCAAGAACAGACGCTAAACACAAGTCAAACCATCTAAATATAAAAGTCATGAAGAAAGAAATTATTGCAGTATTATGGGTGACAATCGTGTGCTCACCATGTATCCTCATTTTCTGCGAGGGAGGCTATTCACTGTTAAGTTTCATCGGTATTGACAATGGTCCATATCTGGTGAACCTTATCGGTATTATATATTCCTTATTCCTGTTGAAGTATTCGCGTTTGCTGATACCCGACTGGGTAAGGAACACGGTTGATTATCTGGTCCGTGAGGATAGGAAATCAAACCTCGATTGATTTTATTCAGGACTGGGAGAGGTAGCCGCCTCTCCCTAATGGGCCTATCGCTCCAGTGTGGTATCTGTGGTTGCGACTGGAGGGGATGAAGGGGTTCGAATCCCTGATGGCCCACAATCAATCATTTCAAACCGCGACACTGACGGTTCGTGAGGATAGCCAGTGATTGTTTTATTGTCTGCCAATCAATCAATCTTTTATGGACGATAAAACATTGTCCTGCATCGTCCGAGGAGGCGGTGCAGGTTTTCTGAATATTCCAACAGACAACAATATGTTAGTAAAAGTTAAGGTGGCAAAATGGTGAAGTTTCTGTTTTCTTATCTTGTCTTTTATGCCTAACTTTACAGATGTAAATGAGATTAATTCTCACATAAGTCAAACCAATTAAATTTAATCAAAATGGAAGAAAAAATGATTCCAATGCAGAGTGAAACAATCGGCAAACTCGCCGAAGCTCTGTCAAAGTTCCAAGGGAGCCTCAAGCAGCCCAAGTTGAGCAAGTCCGTTAAAGTCGCCACGAAGGACGGCCGCTCGTACACGTTCCAGTACGCAGATCTCGCTGCGTGCATCAGCGCAGCCGCACCTGAGTTGCAGAAGAACGGTCTCGCAGTCATTCAGACAATCCAAGGGCAAGTCCTTGTGACTACCCTTGCTCACTCGTCAGGAGAGTTCGTAACATCGCAGTTGCCGCTTCATCAAGGCACACTATCCTCTAACGCCTTTCAGCAGATAGGCTCCATGATTACCTATCTGAAGCGTTATGCCTATTGCGCCATCCTCGGCATTGTTGCAGATGAAGACGATGATGCCAATGCCGCTTGTGGCAATCAGGTCGAGTACAACGGGAAACAGGGTGCCACCAAGCAAGCAACGCAAGGTGCAGCGAGTACCAAGGCTGGCATCAATGGTGCCCAACTGAAAGGATTCATCAACGATGTGAACGCAAAGCAGAGCATCGATGAACTGATGGCTTACTGGCAGGATATTTCAAAGGAGCATCCCGAATTGAGCCAAAACACGCAGTTGTGTAATGCCATGTTCCAGAAGGCATCTGGCTTCGGTATTGCAGAATTGGAAACGTGCCAGAAAAACGATGACATAGAGATTCTCATTCAGCGTTGGACTGACATTTGGCCTGCAACCATTGCCGCCAACACTCCTTTCGGAAATGCTATTGTTGCAAAACGTCAAACTCTTACAGCATGATTCAGTTAGTTCAAAGTCAAGTTGAGTTCAGCGAGAACCCTCATGGATATTTCCTGCAGGGAGTTCAGCTATCAGGTATCACTACACTCATCAAGGCCGCTACCGGCCTTGGTGTTTATGGTGACGCAAGTGATTATGTTAAAGAGTATCTTATCCCCAAGGCTGGAGAGAAGGGAACGGCAGTACACCACTCCATTGAGATGTATGACAAGACAGGAGAGAAGATAACCGAGTATGACCTCCCACTGAACGGGCACCTTGACGTGTCTGCCCAGTTGGAGAACTACATCAAGTTGCGTGAAGGTTTCGACCCTATCGATAACGAGTACACTGTCAGCGACAATATCATGTACGCAAGTAACATTGATAATGTCTGGCAGAAGAAAGATACCGGAGGCATCTGGCTTGTTGATACCAAGACTAACAACCTTGACCTCTACCCTGGCGGCGAAGATGCTCTCATTGAGTATCTGTCTTGGCAGCTTAGTAGCTATGCCTTCCTCTTCGAGAAGCAGAACCCGACATTGAAGGTTGAGGGATTGCTTGGCAACTGGTTCCGTGATTCCCAGTGTAAGCAGTGGGCAATCGAGCGCAAGGATGACAGCCTCATCGCGCAGCTTCTCGACTGCACCTACGAACTCACGGATCATGGCTTCGTGTATGATGTTGGTGACAAGTCGAGATTCGCCTACGCTGGTACCTCTATGGCCGCCCAGGAGAATAACCTCTTACCTCAGCAGGTTATCAATGTCATAGCCGCCATCCTTGAAGAAGAGACGGCTGCAAAGAAGCGGCTTGATGAGTTGAAAGTCCAGTTGAAGAACGCCATGCTTGAGCACGGCATAAAGAGTTGGGATGGTGGAAAGTTCATTGCTACTATAGCTAAGGACAGCATTACCAACACCTTTGACACAACAAGATTCAAGAAAGACCATGCCGATCTGTACGAGCAGTATATCAAGCAGTCGGTAAGGGCCGGAGCATTTACTCTTAAACTTAAATAACGATGAGCGTAAACAAACAAATTCTTATTGGCAACTTGGGGAAAGACCCCGATGTTCGCAGCTTTCCAGATGGCTCTAAGGCATGCCGCTTTTCTGTAGCCGTCACTGAGAAATGTTACACTACACAGAGCGGTGCGCAAGTACCGGACCATACAGAGTGGTTCAACATCATCTGTCGTGGCAAGAAGGCAGATGTCGCAGAGCAATACCTGCACAAAGGCGACAAGGTGTATATCGAGGGCAAAACCTACACTGGAGAATACACCGACCAGCAAGGCGTAAAGAAGTCTTACACGGAAGTCCAGTGCGACGTGCTCGAACTGCTGACACCAAAGGCGCAGGCTCAGACTCAGCAGGTAATGCCTCAACCTGGCTACATTCCGCAGCCAGCGGCTCCCCAGTACGCACCCGCCCCGCAGTACAGTCAGGCTCCAGTGCAACAGCCGTATGCACCTGCCCCTGCAGCTCCTACACAACAACCACCTGTAGGCGTGTACGGACATGCATCGCAGGCGGTACCGGTGGATAATAAACCTTGGTAATATGGTAACCACTCAACTTATCAAGAAGGATGGTAAGGTCAGTATGGAACAATCGTTGGAATATCTCTGCTCCAAGCTGACGAACGGGACATACGACCTTACCATTTCGCGGAAGAAAGAGCCGAGGACTGTTGCACAGAACTCGCTCATGTGGATGTGGATGGAGTGTATAAGTCAGGAGACGGGACAACCGAAACAGGACATATACGACTACTATTGCACGAAGTTTCTTGCAAGGCCTGTTAAGGTAGGCATCAATGAGACGATGGTGAAAGGTTCCTCATCCAGCCTTACGACTATGCAGATGACTAAATTCCTTAACCTGATACAGGCGGACGCGGCTTCAGAGTTAGGCATACAACTTCCGCTACCGGCTGATAGGTTCTACGAAGATTTCATTAAGGAGTATCGCAATAAGTGATGCTCCTCTTTTTTTCTAATTCAAAATTTCACTACTATGATTATCAAAAAAGCAAAAATCATTAAGAACGGTTGTTTGGAGACCACCTTCATTGATGATGAGGGTAATGAGGTGAACCTGAAAGGTGCGAATCCCGTTCATTCCGACTTGAAGGATGCGATGAAGCGGCTTGTGCCGTTCCTCTGTGACTTGACGGAACAGAAAGAAGCAGAGAAGTTTGACTGGAACGCACCCGATTCAGAGGCTAACGCAGATCTCGTTAGACGTATGGACGTGACTGGTGTTACCATCAGTGGTTCTGATTCATTCGTTTCGTGCGTTCTGACGGGCCGTAGAACGCTTGTTGTCACCAATAAGGTGTTATGCCTCAACACGCCTCCTATAACCCTTGAGGAAGAGGCAGAGAACTATGAGCGTCTGTCTGAACTGAACGAGGCGGTAGATGCCGTTATTGAAGAGGCTAAGTTGTACGTTAAGGAACACAAGTATTCAGCCGTTCAGACTACCCTTGATTTTGAGGGTACGGAGAACCCGTTCGGAAATGAAGGTGAAGCAGGAGAGTCGGACCCACTCGATAAAGCCTCATAAGAGATGAAACCTATCTATATAACTTCTATGCCGAGCAAGTACAAGATTCAGTTCGAGTACAACGCGAAGCTGATTGAGGTTATAAAGAGAGTACCCAGTAAGCCACGCTATGACGGAGCAGACAAGGCGTGGCTTATCACTAAAGATTCACCTCTTTATCCTCCTGGTAAACCTGCTGACTGGTACGTTCATGTTTTCGCTCAGTGGGCTGTGCAGAACCACTACTGCGAGAAGATTATTGAACGTGAAATAAAAGAGGAGATTACTTTCGAGATACCCGAACTTACACCCCTTGCAGGTGAGCACTACATGCTGCTGCGACCTTACAACTATCAGTTGGAGGGTGTGGCCTACGCGCTCAATCATAAGAGGTGCATATTCGGCGACCAGCCAGGACTCGGGAAGACACTGCAGGCCATTTGTGCAGTCGTTAAGGCCCACAAGGAACGTGCCGTATTCGGAGAGTCTTTCCCATGTCTGGTTATCTGTCCCGCATCCCTGAAAGTAAACTGGAAGCGAGAGTTCAAGAAATTCAGCGGAATGGATGCCATCATCCTTGATGACAGAAACAGAGACACTTGGCATAACTACATTATGATGAAGCGTCAGGACGGGGAAAGCTGCTGCAACGTGTTCATTACTAACTATGAATCGTTGAAGAAGTTTTTTGTCAAGAAGATTCTTCCTGCAGCAAAGATGTCGCTAAGGAATATCGTCTTTGACGAACGTATCAACCTATTCAAGACTGTTATCATAGATGAGTCCCACAAGTGCAAGACCTCCAAGACGCAGCAATCCAAGTACGTTGAAGGAATCTGCAAAGGCAAGAGATTTGTTTTTGCACTTACCGGAACCCCTGTAGTGAATGACAACACAGACTTGGTGCAGCAACTGAAAATCCTGAACAAACTTGAAGACTTTGGCGGTTACACCCACTTCATGAAAAGATTCTGTGACGGCCCCAAGCGATCTTCCAATACAAGGGAGTTAAACTGGAGGCTGTGGAACTCTTGTTTCTTCCGTAGGGAGAAGCAGAAGGTTCTTACAGAGTTGCCAGAGAAGACACGCCAGTATATCATTTGCGACATCAGTACAAGACGTGAGTATGAGACCTGTGAAATGGACCTCATCAAGTATTTGCGTCAGTATAAGAATGCAACCGATGAAGAGGTACAGCGTGCCATGCGTGGTGAGGTGATGGTGCGGATGGGGAAACTCAAGGCGATAGCGGCACGAGGAAAGATTAAGGCAGTAGCCGACTTTGTCCACGACATTATAGACGGAGGCGAGAAGCTGATACTGTTCGCCTATCTGAAAGATGTTGTACTGGAGATGAAGAAGCATTTTCCCGATGCAGTTACCGTAACTGGAAGTGATACCATCGAGCAAAAGCAGATCGCCGTAGATAGATTCCAGACAGACCCCGATACCAAACTCATTATCCTCAACTACAAGTCGGGCGGTACCGGCCTCACTCTGACAGCCTCATCGCGTGTGGCGTTCATTGAGTTCCCCTGGACCTACGCAGACTGCGAACAGGCAGAGGACAGAGCACACCGCAACGGGCAGAAGAACAACGTCAACTGTTATTACTTCCTCGGTGAGGATACAATCGATAAGGATATGTACGACCTTATACAGACGAAGAGAAGCATAGCAGACGGCGTGACGGGTACCACGACGCAGATAGATGAGGATATGGTAAACATCACGATGAACCTATTCAAAGACAAGCTATGACATGGCAAATTACAAATTCGTTAAGTTGAGCAACGGGCTATGTGCCGTCCAGCATAAGGAACAGACATTGTTCGGTGATGCCTGGGTTACTTTGGCAGCTTTCAGGCATTGCGAAGTCAGGATGAAGAAGATAGCCAAGATGCTCAATGAATGCGAGCAAATATCAGAAAAATATGGAATTAAGCGAAATCAAGAAACTTGAAGCAACCATGAGTGAAGCACAGATTCAGCACTCATTTGTTGCATGGTTCCGGATTAAGTTCCCCGAAAAGAAATGTCTCCTTCTGGCAATACCGAACGGAGGAGCAAGGACGGGAGCAAGCGGAGCCATGAGAAAATATGAAGGAGCCCTTGCCGGAGCCTCAGACCTTATCCTCCTACACAAGAGAGGCGGTTACGGTGCCCTGCTTATTGAGATGAAAACCCCCAAGGTAAAGGGGCAGAAGTCAGCAGGCAGGCAAAGTGAAGCACAGCGTGAGTTCCAATCTCAGGTTGAGAAAGCAGGGTATAAGTACATAGTCTGCCATGGTATTGAGGAATCGGTAAGAGGTGTATGCGAGTATGCTCACATACAGCCTGATGATTATCTTGTAGATCTTGCCGACAACTACGAGACCTATAGGAAAGCGAGATTATGAACTATACAGAGCTTCTCGACAGGTTTTGGGGTATGGATAGAACTTTCTCCGACAAAGAAGTAATCCTGTACCATTACCTTCTATACCGCTGCAATAGTTTTGGATGGCCCGATACTTTCAGCCTCTCCAATGAAGAACTTATTGGAGCGTTGATGTGTCGCCCCACAGCCATGCGAGATGCTCGTAGCGGACTTGTAGAAGCTGGACTCATTTCTTTTCAGGCTCGATTCGGACGCGGAGAAAATTCCGTTTATTCCATAACCGATGCACCACAAAAAAAGGTACGGAATGGGAACACCTTTTTAACAAAAAAAGGTACGGAATGGGAACACCTTTTCGATGAAAAAAAGGTACGGAATGGGAACACCTTTTCTGACTCAAGCACCTCTATTTCAGCAAATAAAGAAAATGATGATGGAAAAAAAGGTACGGAATGGGAACACCTTTTCAACGAAAAAAAAGAAGAAAAGCAAGAAAAGAAAATATTTCCCCCTGCACCCCCTATAAAAGAAAAAAAAGAAAAAAAGAAAAGCGCTCACACTATATCCGCGCATACGCCCATGTGCGCGAATGGCCAGTTTACTCTTTTTTCTGAAGAGGCTCCGCCACTAAAGAAAAAGAGGAACCCTGTAGAGCCTCATCTTCCAAAGGATATTGAGGAAGTTGTAACTTTCTTTGAGAAGTACGCATCCGATAAGCTGCCGGAATGGAAAGCCGAAGCGGAACTATTCTTCTACCACTTTGATTCTGTAGGGTGGATGGGAACTTCCAACCGTAAGATACAAGACTGGGAGTCGAGGGCGAATTTATGGATTAGCGACAAAGCATTAGCATTGAAAAATGGAGAACGAGAAAAACAAGCCGAAATCGATGCAAGAAATCTTCGGTCTTACGGACGAACAACTGGACTACCTGAAGAGGGGCAAGGAGAAAAAGCAAGCCCTACGGGAGGACGAAATAATAGCCGTAAGCCGGATGATGGTGGAAAGGATTACACCAAAGGTTTCTAGATACGACATGCTCGACCCTGAGGAATACAACAGGCATCTGACGCTAATAAAGAACATTGGCGATACGATACTCAGCCGAGAAGGTCGAAGGTTCGTAATCGATGAAGGAAATGCGGAAGTGATAAGATTCCTGCTTCTCTACTTCAACGACCATAAGGAATGTGAGAGTGTTTTCCCTAACATGAACCACCTGCTTGAGAAAAACATTCTTATCGTCGGTGAGGCCGGAACCGGAAAAACCATGCTGATGGATATATTCAGCAGGTATCTTAAAATGACAGGCAACAGGCTCGCCTACGATAACACCTCCATGATAAGGCTCATAAACTACTACAAGGTCCACAGCCATATCAACAAGTTCACGTTCAACGAGGATAAGGAGACTGGCAAATGTTCGCCATACGCTCTTTGCCTCAACGACATCGGGCTGGAGGTTGAGTCGCAGAAGTCCTATGGTACTGACATTAGGGATGTCGTAGATGAGTTTGTGTATGCCCGCTATGAGATATACCAGCAGTGGAATATCAGGACGCACCTGACATCAAACTACGACGTAGAAGATTTCAAGAAAAGATTCAATTACCGCATCAATGACAGATTCAAATCCTACAACCTTGTCCCCCTCACCGGCAAAAGCCGAAGAGGTTGAGATTGTGCTATCCTGGCGAATCAAAGATATTCCTTTCATACATCGCATACAGGATTATTTCGGAATGAGCCGGTATCTGAGTGTGAACTACATGTCACCAATCAATATCGGCACCGACGATCCTAAATATCCAGTGTTGCTTGAAGGTGAAGAAAAAGGGTTCTATAGGATATGCAGGAGACCAAAACGTCAGTAAATGTTAAGGTGACAAAATGGTGAAGTTTTCGTTTTCAAAACTCGCCAAAAATAGCTAACTTTACAGATGTAAACAAGATTAAAATCTTACACAAGTCAAACTGTTTTAATTTTTATCAAAATGAAAATCGTATCAACACTGATGGAGATTGAGATTACAAAGATTAGTCCTTCTCCAAGAAACCCTCGCAAGACATTCAGCGAGGAAGACCTTGCGGAACTTGCACAGAACATCAGGAACCAAGGTCTATTGCAGCCCATCACTGTAAGGCCCATTGGTAAGACCTATGAGATTGTCTGTGGTGAGAGACGCTACAGGGCATGTAAACTCAATGCCGAAGAAGACAAGAAGAAGAAAGCCACCATTGCCTGCTTCGTCAAAGATATGACGGATGAAGAGGCATTCGAGGCTATGATTACCGAGAACCTGCAGCGCAAGGATGTTGACCCCATTGAGGAGGCCTTCGCATTCGGTGAGCTCATTAACTCTGGTAAGAGTATAGATGAGGTTGCAGCGCGATTCGGCAAGACAAAGAGATTCGTCCAGGAGCGAGTAAAGCTCAACACTCTTATTTCTCCATTGAAGGAACTTACTACAAGCGGCAATATCCCCATTGCTGGTGCATTCATGTTAGCTAAGCTGACAGAGGATTTACAGAAAGCCTATTATGAGAACATAAAGAACCGATACGGTGACATGAGCGAACTCACAATAGAAGTAAGGGAGATAAACGGATGGATAAGTAGGGAGTTCATGAGGCTTGAATCCGCTCCATTCCTTGAATATGACGAAGAAGATGAGACGAAGCCTCCAACAGAGGAATGGAACACCTGCTTCGAGAAGTGCGCTAACTGCTGCATGAACACCGGAAACTCCGGCTGTCTTTTCTACTCCATGAAAGAAGATCACCGTTGCACTGACCGCAAATGTTTTGAGAAGAAGGCAGCCGCTTACTGGTTCAACAAGATTGAGCAGTTTGGTGAACGTATCACCAAGGAAGGCGATGCCGTTCAGGTTGGCAATGTCGTCATAGTAGATGGCGGTGATGAGCAATACGGCTATGACAATGTGAAGAGGATTAGAAAAGCCCTTTTGCAGATGATAAGAGACAAGGGTTACATGATTGCCAAGCCTGACGCTTTCGACGGCCAGTGTAAATACTACGGTGACGATGAACGTATTCCCAAGTTGCTGAAGCAAGAGAAGGTAATAGAGTGTATTACTCTCGGTACATCATGGGGCATAAATGTTGATTCTTGCTACTATTATGTCAAGGGTCAGCAGGGCGCAGATCCTGATGAAGACCCGACTGCAAGAGAGGCACGTGAACTTGCGGACAAGTATGACAAACTCTTGAATAAGATGAACGACAATGCGAATGAAGAGTTGCGCAAGTGGTGTATGGAGAAGCAGTACAGCGAGCGAAAGGGCAAACTTGCCGACAAGGAGGAGTTGTTCTTCTGGTGCTTCGTAGTTCTCAATGCAGGTTCCGAGATTATCCGTGAGAGTGGAGCTACAGAATATTGCGACCAAGAGAAGATTATCGCCTATGTCAAGAACAACCTCACTGAGGAGAATATGGTAAGGTGGCAGCGTGCATTCATCAACAAGATATGCTATGAAAAGGCTACCTACAATAAACTCGCACAAAGAGCCATGAGGGAGTGTTTCAGGATTGCATATCCTAAACCATTTGAAGAGATGGCAAAGAAATATGCAGACCAGTTCGAGAAGCGGAGTGAGAAGATAAAGCTGAGGCTTGAAGAGATTGGTTACAATGTTAAAGGCAAGAAAATAACAGGGGAGTCCTAAAGGCTCCCCCTTCTTTTTAATTTAAGCACAGTATGAAAGAATATAGTGAGTTCCTAAAATCGAAGATACGCATATCCGAGAATCAAGGGTTTGAAGTGAGCATTGATGAGATAAACCCGAACATCAAACCTCATAACAAGCTCATGGTAAAATGGATGGTGGAAGGTGGCAAGAGAGCCTGCTTCGCGTCTTTCGGTCTGCACAAGACCGTTACGCAGTTAGAGGCCGTAAGACTCACACTTTCCAAAACTGGGGGGGGTAAAGGTTTAATATGCTGTCCCCTGTCTGTCCGTCAAGAGTTCGTTGAGGATGCGCGTAACATCTTAGGCTGGAGCGATGACAAGCTGCCCCGCTTCATCCGTCGCACAGAAGAGATTGGGGAGGATGGCATATACCTCACCAACTATGAGAGTGTCCGAGACGGTAGGCTTGACCCTACCAAGTTCGTTGTGGCAAGCCTTGACGAGGCATCGGTGCTCAGAGGGTTCGGAGGTACAAAGACCTTCCGTGAGTTCATGAAGCTGTTCACTGGTGATGCAGGCCCAATGGGTGACAGACGCGGTGCCGAGCAAATCAAGTACCGCTTTGTGGCAACAGCTACGCCCTCTCCCAATGAGTATATAGAACTGCTTGCATACGCAGACTTCCTTGGCATCATGGATGTCAGCCAGGCCAAAACAAGGTTCTTCAAACGTGATTCTACGCATGCAGACCACCTAACCCTACATGCACACAAGGAAGAAGAGTTTTGGCTATGGGTAAGCTCATGGGCGTTGTTCGTCAGCAAACCTTCAGACCTTACCCTGAACGAAGCTGACAATGAGGGCTACATACTCCCGGACTTAGACCTACGCTGGCACGAGATTCCGAGTGACCACACGAAGGCAGGAGTTGACAAGAGCGGCCAGTTTCTTCTGTTCAAGGAAGAGGCCCTGGGATTGCAGCAGACAGCCAAGGAGAAGCGAGACTCCCTTCAGGACCGTATCAATAAGATGCTTGAGTTGAGAGAGGAGGACCCTGATGCGCACCGTATCATCTGGCACGACCTCGAGAGCGAACGCCACGCCATAGAGAAGGCTGTTCCTGGAGTGGTAAGCATCTATGGCAGTCAGGACTACGAGAAGAGGGAGAAGGCTATCCTTGATTTCAGCTATGGCAGAATACAGGAGTTGGCGGCAAAGCCAGTCATTGCCGGAAGCGGCTGTAACTTCCAACGCTATTGCTCATGGGCAATATATTTGGGTATCGGTTACAAGTTCAATGATTTTATCCAGTCTATACACCGCCTGCAGAGATTCCTTCAAACAAAGACTGTGAGAGTAGATCTTATTTACACCGAGGCTGAGCGTTCTGTGCGCAAAGCTCTTGAAACGAAGTGGGAGAACCACAATAAACTTATCATCAAAATGACAGAGATAATCAAGAAATACGGCCTCTCCCATTCAGAGATGGCACAGACGCTTGCCCGAAAGATGGGCGTTGAGCGTGTAGAGATAAAGACCGATGACTATACGATTGTCAACAATGACAACGTGCCGGAGTTCGCGGACAAAGAGAAGCACCCTGACAACTCCGTAGGCCTCATCATTACAAGTATTCCTTTCAGTACCCAGTATGAGTACAGCCCCAACTATGCAGACTTCGGGCATAGCGAGTCAAACGAGGAGTTCTGGCAGCAGATGGACTACCTAACACCAAACCTGTACAGAATACTACAGCCAGGCCGAATATGCGCCATACATGTAAAAGACAGAATAGTCCCCATGGGATTGAGCGGCATGGGTGTTCAGACTGTCTATCCCTTCCATTGTGACGCTATCAGCCACTACACCAAGCACGGCTTTGCCTACATGGGTATGAAGACGATTCTCACGGACGTAGTGAGGGAAAACAACCAGACTTATCGCCTCGGATGGACAGAGCAGTGCAAGGACGGTACCAAGATGGGTGTTGGTATGCCTGAGTATCTTCTGCTGTTCCGCAAGCCCTCCACGGACAGGACCAACGCATACGCAGACATTCCTGTAGTGAAGGAAAAGAAGTGGTACGACGAGAAGACGCGGACGTGGGACAATGAGAATGGCTACAGTCGTGCCCGCTGGCAGTTGGACGCTCATGGCGGCACAAGGAGCAACGGAAACAGGCTTATGACACCCGAAGAGGTAGCAAGCCTCAACTGCAAGGACATCTTCCAGTGGTTCAAGAAATACACGCAGACAGAGGTCTGGGATTGGGAGTATGTCGTAAGCGTTGCAGAGACGTTGGAACTCCATGGGAAACTCCCATCGGGCTTCATGCTGTTGCAGCCCCAGTCGTGGAGCGATGATGTATGGGCAGACATAACAAGAATGAGAACCCTGAACGGTAGCCAGTGGAGCAAGGGGAAGGAAATGCACCTTTGTCCCCTCCAGTTTGACATAGTTGACAGAGTCATTGAGCAGATGAGCAACCCTGGCGATGTAGTGTGTGACCCCTTCGGAGGTCTGATGACTGTTCCGTATCGGGCGATCATGAAAGGGCGCAAGGCTGTAGCGTGCGAACTTAACCCCTCCTACTTCCTCGACGGTGCAGCTTACTGCAAGGCCGCTTCCGAGAGAGTTGATATGCCTACCCTCTTTGACGGGATAGAGGATGATATGTTTGTTGACGAGCCTGTTCCCGATGGAGTAGATAAAATGTGAACTCAACAATTACTCAACAATTACTCAACAATTAACAAATCAATACAGATATGAAAGTAACAATATCAAGTACTATCTTTGCCAGTCACCTCATTATGGCTGGCAAGGTTCTTGTAAAAAAGAACCCAATGCCGATCCTTGACTGTTTCCTTATAGAGGTTAAGGATGGCGCAATGACCATCACTGCCAGTAATTCAGAGAATAGCCTCATCACAAAGGTTCCTGTTATTGAGCAGAGCGGAGAAGGACGCATGTGTATAAATGCCGAGCGCCTGATAAGTACGATAAAGGAAATCCCCGAGCAACCGCTTGCTTTGGACTATGATGAGAAAACTTTTGAGCTGAGGGGGAAGCACAGCAGTGGAGAGTTTTCAGTCGTAGGTGCCGATGCGGAAGTATTCCCACCATCCGTACCTGTCAATGAAGGCAGCAAGATTACAATTTCCTCAAAAGAACTCGTTGCTGCAATCAACAACTGCCTTACAGCGACAGCTGACGATGAGGTTATGCAGTTCAAGAGAGGTGTCTATTTTGACATTCGTGAAGATTGTCTTATAGTAGTTGCAACTGATGGCAGGAAGCTTGTTAAACAGACCCTGAAAGATGTTAAACCTGGGTTTAATGGCAGTTTTCTTATGCCAAGAGGTATCGCTTCTTTGCTCAAGACGGTTGTAAAGAAGGACAGCCAGGCAGATATACTCTTCGATATGCAGAGGGCAACAGTCACCATTGATGATACTACGGTATATTTCCGTCTCGTTGAGACAAGGTACCCGAACTACAATTCAGTGATACCAAATAGCAAGGCTATAAGCGTAGAACTTGACAGACAATCCCTGATAGGTGCCTTGAAGAGAGTTGGTGTTTTCTGTAATCAGAGCAGCAACTTCATAAAGCTGGAGTTGCGTGACAATCAGGCGGTGCTGACAGGAAGTGACAGTAATATCTCCACCAGTGCCGAAGAGTTCGTTGCGTGCGACTATACAGGAGCACCATTCAGCATAGGATTCGGCTACACTTTCTTTGTAGAGATTCTGAATAACATTGAGACAGAAAGCGTAACCCTTGAACTGTTAGCGCCTGAGCGCCCGTGTATTGTCAAACCTGCCGGTGATGAAGATGATTTGATTATGCTTCTTATGCCGATGAAAATTGAAGAATAGCCATGGAGAAAAAAGTTCCGAACATTACGAAGAAGCAACTTATCCCATTCATCAGGAAAGCATGGAAGGGTGTTGCGGCATTCCTTGTCAGGAAGAGTCAAGAGCTCGGTCCCCTGTATAACAAGAAGAATGTATATGAGGAGTTAAGCCGACGATTCTGCGACCCGCACAAGGAACCTGAGAAATTCTTTGATGAGTATATGCTATGCCTCAATAAGGCTTCACGGCAGCCTTCAAGCATCCGGAATGTCATACTGGAGATAGGAGGTCATGCAGTGAACCTATTCCTCTCAAAGAGGGAAGAGAGGCTGCACAAGCGAAGGTTACAGAGACAGAAGAAAAAGGAAGAACAGAAGAAATAAAGAGTATGAGAAACTATCAGAAGATAAGAGACGGCCCCAACTTGATACATAGTAGCACCCTTATCGTATTACATTAAAAGAGACTGAATCATGATTAAACTTAATGACCTGTTGGAGAGAACCCATAAAGTGATGGTTGAAAGGTTCAGGGCTAACGAAGACACCTCAATGAAGGCATGGTTGTTGTATCTGAGCAGATTGTGGCGGGAAGCAGACGAATCCATACATGACAAAGAATGTTCAAAGTATGTTTATTCTCGCACAGAACTTGTCCTGGCAGACATGATACTGCTCATCATGGCAATTTTGCACCATTTAGGTGTAAGGAACATCGAGAACCTTCTGCGTCGCAGATTGGATGACAACGACAGAGACAACAAAATGAAGTTGAAGAAATAAGAGTGTTACACTGGCTATTGATGTGAGTTGAAAAAGTGTTGTTGAAAAAATAGCAAGTATGACAGAAAGAAAGTTATTACCGGTCACTTTGTTGGATTTCAACAAAGGACAGCTTCAAGGACTCCCGAAGAACCCTCGTTTCTTCAGGGATTATCGTTATGAGGCTATGAAGAAGAGCATACAGGACAGTCCTGAAATGCTCGAATTGCGAGAGCTGATAGTCTATCCTTACCCAGAGGGTAGATATGTTATTGTCTGTGGAAACCTTCGTTTCAGGGCCTGCAGGGAGTTGGGATATACGGAACTACCCTGCAAGATTCTCGACAAGGATACACCCCCGAAGAAACTGAGGGAGTACGCCAGCAAGGACAATGTGAGTTTTGGCGAGAACGACCAAGACATCATAGACAACGAGTGGGACAAGTCAGAACTTCAGGATTGGGGAATGGAGTTTGCCCAGGAGAAGCCGAAAGACGCTTTTAAGGAGCGGTTTGAGAGTATGGACGATGATAGTGCCATTTATCCCCTTATCCCAAAGTATGACGAAAAGCACGAGTTGTTTATCATCCAATCATCCAACGAGGTAGATTCCAACTGGCTGCGTGAGCGTCTGAACATGCAGCACATGAAGAGCTACAAGACGGGGAAAGTCAGCAAGAGTAATGTCATAGACGTAAAAGATATTCGCCATGTCCTTGAAGATAGTTATTCCAAGCCATAAACGGCATGACAGGGTATTCTCAAAGAAACTTGTTGTAGATCCTATCATTTGCGTTGCAAAGAGTCAGGAGGCGATATACAAGGAGTATAACCCTGAGTGTGAGATAGTGTGTCACCCTGATGATGTGATAGGGCTTGTTCCCAAGCGCAACTGGATGGCAAAGCATTTTGGAGAGTTGTTCATGTTTGACGATGATGTTCACGTCTGCAAGCGCCTCTTCGTTGAGAAGGGCGAGAGCGGTGTCATTCGTGACCCCGTGCAGATTACAGGCATTATCAACAACCTGTACGAACTTGCTTGTATGCTCGACGTGCATGTATTCGGGTTCACTTCAAGGGTGACACCTGTCATGTACGATGAGACTGCATACCTCAGCCTACAGCACATGATAACTGGCTGTTCCTATGGTGTGCGATACAACAAGAACGTATGGTGGAATGAGGAACTGAAACTCAAAGAGGATTTTTGGATAAGTTGCTACATGAAGTACAAGGAGCGCAAGATACTGACCGACATTCGGTACAACTTCGCGCAAAAGAGTACCTTCGTGAACTCTGGAGGCCTTGCGGGTATCCGCAATCAGGAAGAGGAGAGGCGTAGCATACTTTTCATACGGAAACACTTCGGCAATGCCATACGTCTGAAGGGTGAGACGAACAACGGGAAAGATAAGACGAGGCAACTCGTGCAGTACAATATTTCTGCCACGTTCCCCTTCTGAAAAATGGTGTTAAAATGGTGAAGTTTCTGTTTGCAAAAATCGCCAAAAAACGATAACTTTACAGATGTAAAGAAGAATAAAAAACAATGAAAATGAGAGACTTAGAACCCATCAAAAAGGCACTTGAAAGCAAAGTAAAGGATTATCTTGAAAACTGCTGCAGTGAAACTGAATGTTATTCAGAAGACATTGATTTAGATGTTACCATCGATGGTGTAGAATTCAGTGCTACCGTCAGCGTAACCGGAGAGTTCTCTTTTGAGCCCTGCTACGAAAGTGACAAGTACGGAATCAGTCACTATAGAGGTGATGAGTGCAACCTTGAAGACTTTGACTTTGAAATCAAAGACCTGTGGGATTCTGAGATTGAAGAGTACATTGTTGAGGATTTCAAAACTATCACAAAGTAATGGTAATAAGAACAGTAACCGGCTATGACTTTTTTGAAGTCAGCTCCGCCATGCAGAAAGCAATAAGGCGGAATGATGCTACCGTAGCAGGATATTTTGCTTTGGAGTTGTGGACGAGCGGCTACAGAGATTATGTCTGGAAACGCCTTTTCACAATCAGCGCAGAAGATTGCCACGGCTGCATCACCAAGGAGATAGAGGCCCTATGGCAGGGTCATGAACTTGTAAACAAGAGCAGTACAGAACCTAAAGGCCGCATTTTTGTCAGCAAGGCTGTATTGCTTCTGTGCAGTGCTGGAAAGTGCAGGGATGCAGATCATCTTCAAAACTTCATCTACGACCGCAAGATGGTAGATGCAGAGAAATGGATTGAGGATGTCAGGAGAAACCCCATACCAATCCCTGAGTACACCTTTGACGTTCACACCCGTAAGGGCAAGAAGAGAGGCAGGACAAAGGAGGAGTTCTTCCGAGATGAGTATGAGGCTCTGCAGCCTCGCATTCCAGGACTGTTTGACAACCTTGTTCCAGAACGGGAACCAACCCTATTCGATGACGTATAACCCGAGGGACGGCACATGCCGCCCCTCTTTTAATTATCATGACTATGGATACCAAAGAACATTTTGAAGTATTTGAAAACGGTTACAAGGAGGGTTACTTCATGGCAGCCCAACAGGTGGCCAGTGTAGTAATACGCCTCATCAACAATCACCCCTCATGGATGCTTGACCCTGAGCGAAGACAGGCGATAGCGGAGATTAAGTTAGCCACAAAACACCTGCTCAGGAAGCGAGACATTATCCCAAGTTCCTACGATGTGATTATGGGTAAGGCTGAGGACGTTCCAGTAGATTTTAACATGAAGGCGTGATATGGACAGCGTTAAACCTTTATGGTCACTTAACGACCCTATATGGTTTGTCAGATTGTGCGTCAGTTTACCGAATGAAACAAGCGTGAACGAGGCTACGGTATATTACAGATGCCGCATGACGTATGATTTTCTGCTGAGGTGGTTGTGGTACTTTGAATATCTTCAGGCGAGGATAAAGGTATCACACCCTCATAGGGTTGTTGAACTGACTGCAGGCAGGATGGACCCGAAGATGCGTCTCGGGAAAGAGTTTGTCGAGTATCGCAGGGCTACGCTGCTAAAAAGCAGGAGCAGAAAACTTGAAGAGATTGTGAGCACTCCCTTTAATGACGACCTTTTCGGATTCACAAGCCAGTCAGTGAATGAGAGAATCAGTAAGCTCAGGGATGAGATAACGGCATTGGAGCGAGGTGAGATTACTTTCCCTGTTTTGCAAGACTATGTGAACAACATAAAGCAATGGATAAAATAACTCGTTATGGCAAAAATTAAATGTAGGTCCTGTCTGAACCTGGATTACTGTTACATATTCGGCAGATACGAGCAGCGGAAAGATGGTGACCACTTCTGCGGCCTTCATGGTCGCGCCCACGTTGATCCTGATGGCGAACAAGTGAACTTAGACGCCAGAGGCGGTTGCGGATTCATTCCAAAGCACAGAGACCCAAAACCAATACAACTAACTTTTGACTTTTAACAACGATGAACAGTAACATCAAACTTTTGTATGTAGATTTATTCTGCGGGGCAGGCGGCACATCTACCGGAGTGGAAAAAGCCTCATACAACGGGAAGAAATGTGCCAAGGTAATAGCGTGCGTGAACCATGATGCCAACGCCATAGCCTCCCATGCGGCCAACCATCCTGATGCCGTCCACTTCACGGAGGATATAAGGACGCTTGAACTCACCCCTATGGTTGAACACCTGGCGAGAATGAGAGAGAAGTACCCTGATGCCTATGTGGTATTGTGGGCCTCACTTGAATGTACAAATTTCAGCAAGGCAAAAGGCGGTATGCCAAGGGATGCAGACAGCAGGACACTTGCAGAGCACCTCTTCCGATATATCGAAGCTATCAAGCCCGATTATATTCAGATAGAGAACGTGGAAGAGTTCATGTGTTGGGGAGACCTTGACGAGAACGGAAAGCCCATCAGCCGCGACAAGGGGACATCATACCTGATGTGGGTTAAGAACGTCTGTGCCTACGGCTATGATTACGACTGGCGCATCCTCAACGCTGCCGACTTCGGAGCCTATACCTCACGCAAGCGGTTCTTTGGACAGTTCGCAAAGAAGGGCCTACCAATAGCGTTCCCTATTGCCACACATGCCAAGAGCAGGACAAGTGAGGGTGAGCTTTTCAAGGATGATGCAATGAAGCCATGGAAGCCTGTGCGTGAAGTGCTCGACCTCAATGACGAGGGGAAGAGCATTTTCGGCCGCAAGAAGCCTCTTGTTGAGAAAACACTGGAGCGCATATATGCAGGCCTCATCAAGTTCGTTGCGGGCGGCAAGGAAGCCTTTCTGGTGAAGTACAACAGCACAAACGGAAAGACTGGAAAATACGTTGCCCCTGGCATAGACGAACCCTGCCCCACCGTAGCATGTCAGAACCGACTAGGAATGGCTAAGGTGCAATTCCTCTCCAAGCAGTTCGGAGGTGAACCGGACGGAAAGAACATCAGTGTAGAGGGACCGGCAGGGACAATCACTTGCCGCGATCATCATGCCTTTGTGTCCGCTCACTACGGCAACGGCTTCAACACTTCCATTGAAGACCCTGCTCCAACCATTACCACAAAAGACCGCCTCGGGCTTGTCAGTTCCAACTTTATTGTAAACTACCGATTTAACAACAAAGGCAGCTCCATTGAGGAACCTGCCCCTGCGATATGCACGGTAGGACAAATAGGAGTTGCTGGCTGCAAGTTTATTGCCAATGAGTACAGCGGCGGCGGGCAGACCTCAGACATCGAGACACCTTGTCCGGCAGTCCTTACTACTCCCAAACAGAAAGTCGTATCGGTCCAGTATCTTATGAACCCTCAGTTTGAGTGCAAAGGCAGCTCCATAGACAAGCCCTGCTTCACACTCATAGCGAGAATGGATAAGATGCCCCCTTACCTTATCAGCACGGAAAAGGGAATAGCCATTGAGGTATATGAGACTGATAGCCCCATGACTGCAAGCATCAAGGAGTTTATGGCTCTGTATGGCATAGCGGATATCCGTATGCGTATGCTGAACGTCCGAGAGTTGAAGCGCATCATGGGTTTCCCAGAAGACTATACCCTCATCGGTACTCAGTCCGAGCAAAAGAAATTCATCGGTAATGCCGTAGAAGTGAATATGGCTCGTGTTCTGTGCGAGGCCCTATGTAAAAGATTATAAACAAGTTAAACCAAACCAAAATGAAAACGTACTATTTGACATTATCGCAGGTGTTCCCCTCTACTCATCCGAGAGCTGGGGAGCCTACGTATTTCAGTGAGAGCCTGAGACGTAGCAAAATCCACACAATCCGTGCCAACTATGAATTCTGGCACAAACGCTTTGAGAAGATATCCTCAGGCGAAGCCGTCCTGTCTATCCGCGAATGGGTAGGAAAGCCATACGGCAAAGGTTCCTCTATGCGAGAGCTGGCATTACTGACCCATGAGGACGGTATCGGCATACAAAAACTTGAATTTAAGGAAATCCGGAAAGACTTTATAGCAGCCACTATTGACGGCAAGCTATGGCCACGCGAGATAATCGCCCTCAATGATGGTCTAAGCCTACGAGACTGGAGAGAATGGTTCAAGGCTACGACAAAGGAAAGCCTATGGCTATTATTCATTTTACCGATCAACGATACTACTAACTATGGCAGCACTAAAAGACATGGCCTTTGACTACTCTATGCAACGTGGCGTAGGCAAGAAGGCTTACGAGAACTACATGGCTGGTGCGAAGGCTGTCGTTCGTGAGATTCAGCAGGCGTACGAAATCGCAGGCATATCTACGGCGATTGACCGCATCAATAGTTTTATCGAGGAAATTAAATAGGACTGAATTATGAAAGGAACAATGACGTTAAAAATTGTGGCAGCACCAAACACAAAGACACAGATACTTATAGAAAAGACTGATGCAGAAATGCCAATAAGAGAAATGAGGACATTTCAAGAAATGGTTGTTAGTATGGAAGATACTATTAACAAACTAAACGGATATAAGGAGGACTGACTATGAAACTGCAACACATTACATTTACAGGCATCGACGGGAAGACTGACCTTGGCCGTCTTTGGGAAATTCAGCAGGAATATCCAATCGCAGAATTTGGGGTACTCGTGGCAAAAAGCTGGCGCGAGAATGGCAATAGATATTTCAACCCAAGTTACCTCGACGCACTGGAGGGTCGTGGTCTGAATCTGTCGGCTCATCTTTGCGGTAGCATTGCTCGGGCAGCAGTACGCGGCGACTTTGAGCCACTCCGTGACTGGGCAAGGTTTTTCCCATTCTTCATCTTCAACCGCTGTCAGCTAAACATTGCGACATCGAAAGAAAATCCAGACTCCTTCGAGTTGTGCGAGGACGCTTTCTTGTTCGACGAGATTATTCTTCAGCAGAGGTCCGTTGAAGATTGCGACCTGTACTTAAAGTCAAACACGAATGAACATGTCACAATGCTGCTGGACGCAAGCGGTGGCGAGGGTATAGATACTCCTCTCATAGCTTTTGCAGGCAAAAAGATAGGCTATGCCGGCGGCATCAGTCCTGAGAACGTGGCAGAGAAACTGACGTATCTTTATGAACATACGGAAGGCGACTTCTGGATAGACATGGAGTCTGGTGTACGCACTAATGACTGGTTTGACCTTGACAAGGTTGTTAAAGTATTGGAGTCTTGCAAACCAATAATCAATCAATATAAGGAGGGTATAGAATGAAAAAGTATGTAAAGATAGACCGGAAGGTATTATTCGAGATATGTGATGCTATTCTTGACCATGAAGGGTATTATGTCAGAGATGAGTGCTTCGATAGCATTTGCCCATACATTGGCATTCCGTGGAACGAGAAATTTCGCAAGAAGGTTGAAAACATCCGCAACAATTCATAAAACTACTATGAACACCCTACTCAATGACCAATTAGCAATGCTGGAGGTGAAGCACTCATCCGAGAAGACCTCTGTCAAGAAGTCGAGGCTCCGTGTTTTCTACGGATGGTGCAAGCTTGGCAAGATACGCAAGCGCGAAGGTATCAGCATCATCTATGAGAACGAAGAGGGCGTAGCGGATCATCACCGCATGAACCGCTCCTTCCTCTCTGCTCAGTACAATGTATGCTGGCGGTACCAGACTGAAGGGGAGGCCAGCGATGCCAAGCAACTCAACCGGATATTTACGGAGTATTGCATATTCATGGACGACAAGAAGATTGCCGGGAGCCTCGAAGCGGCCCTAAGAGCCAACTCTCTTGCCGACCAGTACAACGTCAGCCTTCCCGAACGTAACCGGATAGCCGACGAGTTGCGCAAGTGGTACATGAGCGAGCACAGAGACTATAAGGAGCCTGTAAGACAACTTGATTTATTTGACGGACTATGAAAACAAAACGAAAAGAGCCTGAGTTATTCCCCAACACGCCAGAGATGAGGTGCAGAGACTCCAAGGGGCGCTTTGCCACTCCCGAAATGGCATACGCCGACCGCGTGTCAAGGGAGAACAGATTCCTGCGCCTGGAACGGGAGAAGTATAAGAGAGCATACTTTGCAGCTGCCGATATGTCAAGCCGATGGCACCGTAAGTATATCGAGTTGCTGAATAAGATTAAAGAACTTTGTAAATAGAGCGATTATGGCAAAGAAAAATTTCTGTTATTGTAAAGGCGAGAACTGCCTTTTCAAAATGACCTGTCTGAGATTCCTTGACGGCCTGAAAGCAATGTTCGAGGAAGGCCACTTGTGGATGGATGATTGCGGAGAGGACAGAGAGCACTACATCGAGACGAAACCGAGATTTTGACAATCTGGGAAATGAGAGGTATTTTTATGTACTTTTGCAACGAATAAACCAAAATATAACTGATATGGAGAAGGTGATTGTAACAGGCAGTGACGGCTTTATTGGCCGTCCTCTTGCCAAGAGGTTGAGAGAGTTAGGTTATGAGGTTATCGGAATAGACCGCAAGAGCGGGCATGATGTCCGAGAGGTGTCAGGCCTGCTCCGCTCAGGCGGCATAAAGTGTGTGTTCCATCTTGCGGCTCAGACATCTGTATTCAATACAGACCATCAGAAGATATTCGATGATAACCTGGAAGCATTCTACCATGTCTGCGACCACTGCAAGATGTATCGTGTAAAGTTGGTGTATGCAAGTTCCTCCACAGCGGAACCCTGCAACACAACAAGTATGTATGGCCTCAGCAAGAATTTTGCAGAGAGGTACGCATTTTTCTATAACAGGGAAGCAACTGGCGTTCGCCTTCACAACGTGTATGGAGCAAACCCGCGTCAAGGGACTCTTCTTCACACGCTCATGTCTCGTGAGTGTGTAAAGCTCTACAACAACGGGGCAAACATCAGATGCTTCACTTTTATAGATGATATCGTGGAGGGGTTAATCCGTGCAGCCTCAAGCGATGAGATTCTGCTCAACTGCGTGAATCAGGAACCATTGACTGTCCTTGACTTTGCGAAGAAAGTCCAGCACTTGCAGATTGAGCACTCAATGAAACCCGTCAAGCTGCAGATCCTGCCGGACATAAGGGAATACGACAACCCCGAGCAGGTAGTGAACAATAGCATCCCGACCATCAGTCTGTGTTACAGGTCTGTTGATGAGGGGCTGAAACTTTGTTTCGATGAGAAAGAGGAGTAAGATAGTCCGCATGGACGAATGGGATAAGGAGCCCGTGGAGCGCAGGCAGAAATGCCGCAAATGCGACTTCACGGACGCTTTGCGTATGCACGTCAAGCATGACTACCTCTATTACTCCCTGTTCAGGCGCACAAAGGAAGGTGTGGACTTCGACACCATCAAGCAGAGCGAGGAACACGCCCGCATTATGGCAGAGAGGGCGTGCAGCCTCATCGACCGCATTATTCTCAATCTGGAGGGCTGGTGTATCGTCACTACTCCGAGACGGAGACACTTTGAGGGTTTTCATTTTTCCGAGTTCGTGAGCGGGTTAATATCAGATACAAAACACATACCCTTTTACAAAGGTTCTGTACAATGTATCACAAAAGACAGACTCAACCCTGAGTTCCATCTTCTAAGAGAGATACCTGAAAGAAAAGTAATCATATTTGACGATATCATAACAACTGGAACGACACTAACTGCTACGAGAGCCCTTTTCCAAGATAAGGAGCAAGTCGTTTGCATCGTAGGCATATATAACAACTGATATGAAGAGAAAACAGAAGAACACCATAGCAGACGGAACACTTACGGCGAAGCAAGAGGCATTCTGCCGACATTATGTGGACACAGGCATAGCAAGTGAGGCGTACCGCATGGCGTACAACACGGAACGCATGAAGCCAGAATCAATCTGGACCAATGCAAGCCAACTCCTTTCAGACACAAAGGTTTCACAAAGGATAAAGGAGATACAGCGAGAGTACGCAGAGACATCGAAGGTGGAGAGGCAAAGGGTAGAACGAATACTCATGGACATTATCAGTGCTGACCCATCGGAGTTGTATGTTTACGATGAGAAGACGGGCAAGTACCGCCTTAAGTCTCCATGTCAGATGCCCAAAAGGATAAGAAGCGCCCTGAAGACCATCAAGAATAATAAGGGTGTCGTGTCCTATGAGTTCAACGGTAAGACAGAGGCCGCAAGATTGCTCGGTGCCTGGAACGGATGGAACGCTCCGACACAGATTGACATAGGCGGCGGTAAGACAAAACAAGAAATAAGAATAGGATTTGACGAAGACGAATAGCATAACATGGTAGTCAATTACAAGAAACTCAACCCGAACGGATTTTATTGTCTCCAGTTCTTCAATGACGAGACGATAAGGTTCATAATCCTGTTTGGCGGCTCATCATCCGGTAAGAGTTATTCTGTTGCCCAGACGATACTCATACAGACGCTCTACGATGGGGAGAATACGCTTGTTATGCGCAAGGTAGGTGCGAGCATCTTGAAGACTATCTATGAGGACTACAAAGTATCAGCTAAGAACCTCAGAATAGACAAGATGTTCCGCTTCACGCAGAACAGCATCAGGTGTATATACAATGGGGCCAAGATAGACTTTAGCGGTCTTGACGATCCGGAAAAGATAAAAGGAATATCCAACTACAAGAGAGTGCAGCTTGAAGAGTTCTCTGAGTTTGAGATTGAGGATTTCAAGCAGATACGCAAGCGTCTGCGTGGTAAGAAGGGTCAGCAGATCATTATGACCTTCAACCCCATCAGTGAGACACACTGGATAAAGAAGAGCTACCTTGACAAGGAAAAGCTGCATGAGATACCCATGAAGGTTGTTATCGGCGGTCAAGAGATACCCGAGCAGCTGACAAAGGTTAAGAGGTTGTTGATGAATGAGCCTAAAAGTGTACTGAATGTCCGCACCAAGGAGATAGAGCAGCACCCATCAGATACCGTAGTCATACAGAGCACCTACCTCAATAACTTTTGGGTAGTAGGCTCTCCAGATGGTAAGTACGGATTCTACGATGAGCAATGTATTGCCGACTTCGAGAAGGACAGACTGGAAGACCCTGACTATTACAACGTGTACGCCCTTGGTGAGTGGGGAATCCTGCGCACTGGCAGCGAGTTCTTTGGCAGCTTCAACAAAGGTAGGCACATGCAGTCAGTACCGTACAATGAGAACCTGCCCATACACCTTTCCATAGACTCTAACGTGTTGCCCTATATCACCATATCATACTGGCAGATTGATTTTGAGAACGGGAAGCATTTGTTTCAGTTTCATGAAACGGCAGCTGAGAACCCTAACAACACCGTGCGCAGATCTGCAAAACTTGTTGCGGAGACATTGCACAAGTGGAACTATACAGGGAAGGTTTATCTTCATGGTGATGCCTGCACGAAGTCAGCAAACAATATTGATGATGAGAAGAGGTCTTTCCATGACTTGTTCATATCTACCCTCAATGAGAAGGGTGTGGAGGTAGAGGACGTTATCGGTGCAAGCAATCCGAGTGTGAGCATGAGCGGTGAGTTTATCAATGCCGTGTTTGAAGGGTCCATCCCTGGACTATCCATTACCATAGGTGACAACTGCCGTGTTTCCATGGAGGATTACCAGTCAGTGCAGAAGGATGCTAACGGCGGTATTCTCAAGACAAGGGTAAAGAACAAGATGACCATGCAGACGTATGAGGAGCACGGCCACTTCTCCGACACGTTCCGCTACGTTGTGTGTGACCTTATGAAGGAAGAGTTCATAGCGTTCTCCAATAAGCGCAAGAGGAACCTCTACGCAAGGGATGGTTTTGTCACCTTCTACAATCCTACAGGAGAGTACGAGTATAGCGACTCACTCTGCTATGTTATGCCGAACATTGAAGGCATGTTCCTGATGGTGTACGGCAGGAAGTGCGGAGAGCTGTGGCACATTATAGATGTTGTCTATACTGAATCCGTATCTACTGAGAGCATGAAAGCAGCGATAGAGGCGCGTGAGGCTCCAAGTGTTGTAATTGAGTGCAGCGATGCCTACTACCCATTCGTGCGTGAGATGAGAGAGTCCAGTACCAAGGAGATAAGGGTCATAAAAGAGTTCACAGATGTGGACAGCCGCATAGCTGCAACATCTGACTATGTGAGGAGCCTCATCAGGTTCAACGAACAGGAGGCGAGCGACAATATAGACTATGGAAAATTCCTTACCAGTCTGTATGACTATAACAAGGACAGTCAGAACAAAGACGCAAGTACGATTTTGAGTGGTTTTATTCAGTATGTAATTAAGCAGAGGTGAAATCGAGATTTTGGCATTTTGAAAATCGTATATTGAAATTCCGTACATTTGCACCAAAGTTGATAAGAAATGAAGTTTGAATCACTATTTAAGAACCCATTTGCCAAGAAGTCTGATTCACAGCCAGGCAATAGGACAATAGAACTTCCTATTGAGTTAGGCGGAGGTTCTGTTGAGAAATATTCGCCGAGATATTTTGAGTTGAATGTCTTGCCGTATTTCTGCGGTGAGAACTTTCTTCAGTTGTTTGAGACCGTTCCCGAAGTATTTTTCCCTATCAACTACATTGCAAGCCGCATAGCAGGTGCCACCTTTGAGGTAAAGCGTGTAAAGGATGACAGCATAGTCTATTACCGCAAGGAGTTCAACAAGTTTCTTGACCAGCCTAACTGCCTTATGAAGTTCCGCGAACTCGTGTATCTTCATTTCGTCTATAAGCTGGCAACAGGAAATGCCTTCATGCGTGCCGCTATGGGTGATTGCATAAACCCTGAGCGTCGTTGGCGTTGGTGTGACAACTTCTGGGAAATGCCAGCAGACCACATGCAGGTAGTTCCCAATCGTGACATGTCGCAGATGTTCGGAGTGGCAAGCAAAGAGGAACTTATCAAGGCTTATCGTATTGGCTATGGCATGATGGCCTACTACGACATCGATCCTGCTGAGATATGGCATGACAGGGACGGCAGACCTTCGTTTAACTACGATTCCCATTTCATGATGAGTAAGAGTCGCCTGGCAAGTCAGCAGAAGGCCATAAGCAACCTTATTGCCGTCTATCAAGCCCGTAACCTCATCTATGTTAAGCAGGGAGGATTGGGCTTCATCATTTCAAAGAAGCAAGACCCCACTGGCACCATAGCCCTCACGGAGAAGGAAAAGGAGTCCCTAATAAAGCAACACGATGCTAAATACGGCATCACTGGTGACAGACTCCCATACGGCATTAGCGATGTGCCTATAGACTTTATAAGAACAAACCTCTCAATATCTGAGTTACAGCCATTCGATGAGAACTTGCAGGACGCTATAACCATTGCTGGAGCATTCGGCATACCGAGCGTTCTTGTACCACGTAAGGACCAGAGCACATTCAGCAACCAGTCAACGGCTGAGAAGACTGTCTATAGTTCCGAGATTATCCCCCTTACGAAGCGATTCTGTCAGGACTTGACATCATTCCTCGGATTGGAGGCAGACGGATTCTATCTTGATTGCTGTTTTAAGGACGTTGACTGTCTGCAGGACGGTCTGAAGGATGCGGAAGAGGTTAAGAAGCTGCTCAATGAGCGTTGCAAGATGCAGTTCCTCAGCGGTATCATCACCATCAATGACTGGAGAGCGCAGATCTGCGAGGAGAAGCTGGAAGGAGAAGTATTCGACAAGGTTATATTCAATATGACCGACGAAGAAATAGAGTTTATTAACAGAGTTTTTAACATCAAAACGAGAGAAGATGAAAGAAGAAATCAAGCGCCTACAATACAGAACCAAGGCGAATGATGTGGATGATGAGAAAGGTATCGTTACCGTAGCGGTTAATGGTATCGGTGTCAAGGACTCGCAGGATGACATTTCTATGCCCGGGTCGTTCAATAAGACCCTGAAAGAGAACATCGGCAGGATGCGCTGGTTCCTGAACCATCGTACAGACCAGTTGTTAGGTGTGCCACTGGAAGGTAAGGAAGAGGGTGGCAATCTTATCATGACTGGCCAGTTGAACCTTGACAAGGAGATTGGTCGCGACATTCTTGCCGACTATAAGCTGTTTGCTGAGAACGGTAGGACATTGGAACACTCCATTGGAGTAAGAGCCATGAAGCGCGACGAGCAGGACAAGCGCAAGGTCCTTGAATGGAAGATGTTTGAGTATAGCACCCTCACCCATTGGGGTAGCAATCCTCAAACATTCCTTGTAGGTATCAAGTCAGCTACTGCCGATCAGGTAAAGGAAGCCTGCGACTTCATCCGCAAAGCGTTCCAGCAGCACGGTTACACAGACGAACGTCTTAAAGCCTATGATATGGAACTTAATTTACTTTTGAAGAGCCTCAACGGAGGCGTGATTGTAACGTGTCCCTGTTGTGGGCACCAGTTTGACTACGAGAGTATGCCCGAGCACACTTTCAGTCAGCAAGTGATAGACCTTGCCGCTCAGTTCCAGAGATGGATAACTGAGGACATTGTACGTCAGGAGATGGAGAAACTCACTCCCGAAATCAGGGAGCAGGTTACAGCCGTACTTGACATCGTACTGTCCAAGAGCGGTAAGCCTGAGTTTGAGCAGAAGGGACTGACAGACATAATGAGTTATGTTCGCTGTCCACATTGCTATAGTAGAGTTTATAAATCAAATGCGATTATTCAGGACGCAAGTACCGCAGCACCCTCTACTGCCACCCCTGAGCCGTCAGGAGACACTCAGAAAGAAGGTGAGCAGAGCTCCCAAGGGGATGATGTGAAGGAAAAAGCCGCCGAAGGCACTTTGCCCGACTTCAAGGAACTGAATCACATTTTTAACTAACCAATTAAATTTCAACGAAAATGAAAAAGAAATTTGTGACAGTTGCAGACTTCCAGCTGAAGATGGACGGTTTGTCCGAAGAGCAGAAGACGTTCATGAACAACATGCTGCAGCTCATGTGTGACGTTACCAACAAGAGCCTTGAGGGTACTATGAGCCCCGAGGATGTCGAAGACAAGTTCAAGAGCATCAACGATCAGTTGAAGGCCTTTGACGCTGAGAAATTCGATACACTCATCAAGGATAACAACGACCTTGTAGAGCAGGTTAAGCAGCTTGGCGAGACTGTCAAGAAGCTGAAGGAGAAAGGTCTCTCCATGGAAGTTATCAACAAGTTTGACGAGAAGGTTACCGCCATGCTCGACTCTGACAAGTTCAAGGAATTTGCCAGTGGCCATACCACCAAGTCCGGCTCTTTTGACGGATTCTCCCTGAAAGAGGTTAGCATGGCCGCCAACTATTCCGGTACCAACCTCATCACTCAGCAGACGGGCAAGGTTGTCTCTCAGGTAGCCAACAAGAAGTTGCACATGCGTGACGTTATCGCCACTCTGCAGGGTGATCCCGAGTATCCTCAGCTCGCCTTCGCACAGGTGTACGATTTCGACCGCAATGCCGCAATGGTTTCCGAGAACGGCACACTGCCCGAGTCCAGCATCAAGGCTAAGGAGGTTGTAGCAGCAACCAAGCGTCTGGGTACTCACATGCGTATCTCCAAGCGTATGCTCAAGAGCCGCGTGTATATCCGTTCCTTCATCCTGAACATGCTGCCCGAGGCCGTTCTCATGGCTGAGGACTTCCAGATGTTGTTCGGTGACGGCAACGGTGAGAACCTGCAGGGTATCGTGAACTACACTGGCGTAACCTCTATTGAGGCGCTCATCGGTACAGCCGTTACGACTGGTGCAGCAGGCAGCATCAAGAAGGTTTCCGGTTACAACAGCAATGCTGACACTGTAATCGAGCTGAACGCTGTGGATGACAAGATTCTCGACGGTATGATGATCACCGTGGCAGGTGCCACCGTGAATACAGGTGCCAACGGAACATTCCCTGTTCGTAAACTGAACGACCGTGAGATTCTGCTCAAGGGTGCAGCCTATTCTGGCGCAGAAAGTTCTACCGCCACCATGACGTTTACCGTTAAGCATAGCGGTTTCAAGAGTGTTGAGGACCCCAATAGCGGTGACGCTATCAAGACAGCCTTTGCAGTCATGAACTATGCTCAGTTCTCTGCAAACGCTATCGTGCTGAACCCCATCACCGTCAACAGCATTGCCAGTGAGAAGGACAGCCTGGGCCGTAACCTGAACCTCATCGAGAACCGCAACGGTGTGAACTACATCAACGGCAAGCCCATCATCGAGAGCACAAACATCGCAGCCGGCAAGTATATCCTTGGCGACTTCGTGAACGGTGCTAACCTTGTGGACTACACCGCTCTGAGTCTGGAATGGTGTGACGATGTTGACAGCAAGCTGAAGAATCAGGTTGTTCTCATCGCACAGGAAGAGGTAATCATGCCAGTTTACATGCCTTGGGCATTTGCCTATGGAGACTTGGCAAGCCTCATCACCGCAATCACCAAAGCCTAAACGTGAGTGTTATGAAAGTTATTCTCGAAGGTGAGGAACGTCTTGTTAAGACCATTATCAAAGAGAATAGGGTAAGGGTTAGCAGGGGACAGGTATCATTCTCCCCTGCCGACTCAATCTCTACTCCTGAAGGAGTGACCGAAGAGGAAGTTAAGAACATGGTTGAAGCAATCGGACAGAGAGATGCCCGCATTGAAGAACTCATGCAGGAGAACGAGACCTTGAAGGCTACTCTCGAAGAGAAGGCCAATGAAGATGCTCCCAAGGCTCCCGACACCCAGGGTGACGGCGAGGAAAATGACGGTGAAGGTGACAATACCGACACCAAGGAAGGTGAAGAAACCGACACCAAGGAAGGTGAAGAAACCGACACTACCGAGGCTCCAGAAGAGGGTGACAAGAAGGATGCTCCCAAGGCTCCCGACACAAAAGAGGTAGAAGAGGTACCCGACACCAAAGGTAAGAAAAGTTCAAAGAAATAAGACATGCTAATCGACGTAACATCTTTCACAAGCGGCCCGCGTCAGATTGAAAATGCAGTAGAGACGCAGAAGAACGCTAATCAGATAGCCGTAGCCGAGCGTATCAACGGGTACATTGGGTTTTTACAGACTGATTTCCTGAAGAGCGTAGTAGGCAATGGCTTGTGCCAGTCGGTTGACGAGTTCTCCAAGACAGAGCATGAGCAGAAGGACGAAAGTATGGAAAGCCTCATCGCTCTGTTAAAGGAGCCGTTTGCGGACTATGTGTTTTTCCATATGCTAAGAGATATGAACGTACAGCCTACAATAACCGGACTTGTCCAGTTGAAGTGTGCCAATTCCTATGTAAGCCCTTTGGAAAAAGGTGTGCAGACTTGGAACCGCATGGTGGACAATCTGGAAAGGTTTGTCAGCGAGGTTGATGTGGAAGGTGTTACTATCGAAAAGAACATGCTGACCCGTATAAATCAATTCAACCTGTAGTGATATGCAGCAGCAGAACATCATAGATTTACTCGAAGGTATTGTACAGGCATTATCCGGTCATATTACTGTCCGTATGGCTACAGCAAGCGCAGAGTATGACATTCAGCCCGACATAACCTACATCTTCGGTGACGCTCAGTACATCAAGGACCAGCTTGATGACTATAGCAAGGTGACCGGTGTTGAGAAGCTGCCTCTCATAGCCCTCTTCACGCCTGTAAAGGAGAAGAGGGGCCTTGTAGGTATAGCTTCCGAATCCAAGGTTTCTTTGCTAATAGCGTGCAGCAGCCGCAAGGAGTGGAGCAATGAAGAGCGAAAGGTTTATTCCTTTGAGAATATCCTTCGCCCCATCTATGATGCTTTCATGGAATTGCTGAACAATCACCCAATGGTTGAGAGTAACTACGACGGCAGTTTCCCGCATGTATATTCAGAGAACTACAGCTATGGACGATATGGTGCCTACACCGCATCAGGAGAGGCGGTAAGTGAGCCCATAGATGCCATTAACATTAGTGATTTGCAAATAACCATCAAACAATTAAATTGTATTCGAGATGAGAAAAATTCGTAATTGCATGGGTATTACCCTTGCAACCGGCAAGAGTGCTTGTCAGATTGATTTCGGCAAGATAAAAGCCGTAATCCTCGTGCCTCATGGTTCGAACCTTGGCAACACTTTCACGAAAGGTGTCTTTGAGGAGAAGTGTCATGCAGACGTTCCCAACCGTATCTATCCTATCGCAACTATCGTTGAGTATGCGAAGAACGGCGGCGAGCCTCAGACAAGTGCTGTCGGTTATGGCGGCAACGGCGTAACGGGTATCAGCGCCCAGACTGACACCTTCACCGTTGACAAGTACAGCGAGCACCTGGCAGCAAGCCTGACTAAGTGCATGAACAAGCGCTTTGACGCTTACTATGTTGATGAGAACAACCTTCTCATCGGTATCAATGACGGTACCGACATTCTTGCCGGTATCCCCATGAGCACTGTTTACCCCACCGTTGTTCCTCACCCAACTTCGAGCGCAAAGGCAAGCCTGACAGTTTCCTGCTGTCTGGAGGATGCCCGTGCCGCTATTGAGAACTTCGACTATGTACAGCTGGACTTCAATCCTCTGGACGAGTTGAAGGGTCTTGTAAGTGTTGATCTTGTGGAGACCGTATCCGGTAAGTACAAGATTATTGAGTCTATCGGCGGATATGACCGTACCGAGGAGTTCGGCCAGGCAGTTGCCAGCGGTGCAAGTTCTGTTCTGAACAACGTGACCACTGCAACCTACGCAGACGGATTGTTGACTATTACAGCCAGTGCCGGTGCTACACCGAGTCTTAAGGCTCCGAGCGTTCTTCTTGCAAATGACATTGCAGGTATCGAGTGGAACAAGACAGTGAAGCTCGCTTCTGCCTAAAGGAAAAAAGCCATGTTATTTGAAGGTGTCACTTTCGTTGAGCAGGCCATAAGGCCCATGAAGAAAAGCGACTTCATCAAGGCTCACAAGGATGTGCTTTGGCAGGACCGTGAACCGAAGGAGCGTGAGAAGATGCTCGCCGACGTTTACGACATCATCACAAAGCATAAGGAACAGAAAGAGAAAGAGTAGATTAACGGAGGGCTGGGCAGTTGAAAAGTCCAGCCCTCTTCAATTACAGAACTATGGCAGATTTCGACAGACTGGAGAGCGTGGTAAATGCTATCAGGGACGGCATCAAGGATAGCATAATGGAGTGTCTTGAAGAGAAGCGGGACATCATCACCATGTGTGTTACGGAGCAGTTGTATAGCGGTATTGACGGAGAAGGTGAATATCTGAAACCCACTTATGACGAAGATCCCTATTTCAATGAGTTTGGTCCGTGGCACGGTGCGAACTATGCCTACAAGAAATGGAAGGAGAAGATTACCCCGCCCATGCGTAGTATGAACCTCAACCTACCGCCGAGACCTGTTGCCGTTCCGAACCTCTTTATTACCGGACTATTCCATTCATCCATCAAGGCATCAAGGCAGGGTGATGTTCTCAGGGTTTTTACAAGCGGTTTTCAGGACGGCCCCCTTATCGAAAAGAAATATGGTGAAGCCATCTTCCGACTTACGGATGACGCAAAGGAGTATTTCAATATCTATGCTTTGCGCCCCTGGTTGAATGACTTTATGCAAAATTGCGGTTACAGATGAGTTGCAGTTGTGAAAGAAAGAAACTAATGAGCGAGCAGACAAGAGTCAGCGAACTTGCGAGAAAATGCGCCATCATGGAGCAGACTATGGTGGCAGTATATAGGAAGGCAGACGGCACATTCTCCTTTGCCCCTGTCGGTGAAGAGACAAAAGGAGATATTGTAGAATACAGACATTACCTTTAATCAATGGCAGACATTAAGATTACCGACCTTGTCGATGAGAAGGTCTTTGAGGAACTTGAAAAGCTCTCTGAGAGTATCAAGGGTGTTAAGGATAAGTACATAGAGGCAGCAAGAGAGCTGGCGAAGGGTCTCGAAATGAAGATAAGCACGTCCGGCGATCTTGAGAAGTTCAACCGTGGTGTTGCAGAGAGCGGGCGCAAAGCTCAGGAGGCTACGGAGCAGCTTAACGCCTCTGTTGAGAAGCAGCGCACCATAATAGGCCAGACCACGAATGTTATCAGTCGGGAGTTGGCGGAGATAGAGAAGGAGAACAAGGCCAAGCGCGAAGCCTTTGCTCAGGATAAGAGCGCCCTTGACATAGCTGAGAGTCTGCTTGGTACTCGTCAGCAGAACATACTGCGTCTTGCACAGTTGCAGGGAGAGTTGAAAGATGTCAAGAAGGCTCAGAAAGACCTTGACGACCAAGAGAAATCCGGCACCATAAGCGAAGAGAAGGCTACGGCAGTGCGTGCAAGCCTCATCGCAAAGCAGAGAGAATACCAGGCGGCCATTAAGGACCTTAACCTTGTCCTCAATAATCAGGAAAAGCAAATGCAGGCATCTGACGGAAGTTATCAGAAACTGTCTCTGCAACTTGAAATGATGAAGAGAGCATATAAGGGCCTCAGCGATGAGGAGAAGAACTCTGACATAGGCAAGAAGCTCGGTGAAGAGATAGGCAATATGGATGCCCATCTGAAAGACCTTGCAGCCGATATGGGAGAGTTCCAGAGGAACACCGGTAACTATGCCATAGCCAACCAGTCAGTAAAGACGGAGCTGAGGGAGTTGGTGCAGGAAATAGCTACTCTCACCATCCAGTACCGCAATATGAGCGATGAGGAGAGAGCCTCTGCCCAGGGGCAGGAGTTGGAGCAGAAGATGAACGGCCTTAAAGCCCGTGCCTCAGAGTTGAAGGATGCCGTTGAAGATGTGAACAGGGAGATTAAGTCGGGTGCAAATGATACCCAGTCTTTCAGCGCAATAACAGAGGGTATAAATCTTCTTATCAGTGGCGTGGGAGGATTGACTGCAGCATCTCACGCCCTCGGAATAGGCGAAAAGGACCTGATTAAGATACAGACTACTTTGCAGGCGAGTCTTGCGGCCAGCAATGCTCTGACAAAGGCGCAGACCGCCTTACAGAGTGAGAGTAACCTCATGGTAGGTGTAGCGAGGTTACAGGCGGCAGCACATGCCACCGCTGTAAAGATAAAGACAGCGGCTGAGGGTGAGAGTATCATCGTCACCAAAGCGGCCACTGTTGCCCAAGCTGCTTTCAACAAGGTAGCCATGATGAACCCTTATGTATTACTGGCCACTGGCATAGGCTTGCTTGTTGCCGCCATCTTCACCTTTACCAAGGCTACCAAGAGCGAGACGGAGGAGCAGAAGAAAGCCCGTGAGGAGATGGAGCGGAGTAAGAAGGAGTACGAGGAGTTTATTGATGTTGAGAAACGCCTTGCAGAAGCGAGGGAAAAAGGCGTAGAGTCATGTTCTGACGAGATTGCAACACTTCGTATTCTGTACGATGCCGCAAACGACATTACCCTTTCTTATGATGAGCGCATAGCTGCCGTGAAGAAGATGCAAGAACTATACCCTGCTTATTTCGGAAACCTACAAGCAGAAGTAATCATGGCAGGGCAAGCAAAACAGGCATATGATAGTTTAAGTCAGGCGATAATAGCAAAAGCGCTGGTTGAAGCTAAGCAGGACCTTGTTAAGCAATATGCGGACAAATACGTTCAGAGCCTTTTGGAAATGGGTGAAGCAACAGAAAAGTTGCAAAAGGCTATTGGAGAATTAAACACTTTTGAAGCAACAAACTATGGAGAAGGTGCTGACCGATTAAAGGATGTGTTGAAGAAATCCGAAGATGAAAGGGTTAAACATGGAAAGAGAATAAAGAGTATAGAAGAAGCAGAAATTGATGATCTAAACAAACTTCACGAAAAAGATTTCGAGGAACGTCGAAAAGCGAGACATGCGCAACTCGAAAAGGCAGTAGCAGACGCTAAGGTCGGACTGAATGAAGCGAGGAAAATAACAGAAGACTATGAACAGGCAATGCAAAAGGTCGAAAAGACCATAGACATTAACCAATTCATTGAAACACTAAATACTTCTGCTAAAAAAACCTCATCAACCAACACTGGAAGTACAGAGAAGGAGGCTACCACCAAGACCTATGAGGAAATTAAGGAGATTATCCTCCAGTACACTCAGGAGATTATCACCGAGCGTATAGCACTTACCGAGGAAGGCAGCAAGGAGGAATACGACCTTACACTCCAATACATTGAGGCAGAGCAGCAACTTCGCCTCATATCGATTCAGAAAGGCTATGAAAAGGAGAAAAAAGCCCTTGATGATTCCCTCAAAAACAAGACTATCTCACAAGAGCAGTATGATTCCTCCCTTCTGCAGCTTGAGCAATCGCGCAGGGATAAAGACTACTATGCAGAACAGAAGGCACTCAAGGCTAAGCAGGATGCACAGCAGAAGTACAATGATGCTGTCATAGAATCTATCCAGAAGAGATATGCGGAGGAACAGGAGGAACGAGACCTTAATCTTGTGCGTGAGATTACCGCCATAACGGAATCCCGAGCAAAGGGCCTCATCACCGAAGAGGAATACCAGAAGCAATTGTCTGACACCAAGATTAAATATGCAGTCATGACTGCCGAGAAGGAAATCGAGATGTTGGAGAAGGTTCTTCAGGCTGAGGCATTGGTAGCCGATAAGCGCAAAGAGATTGCAGGCAAACTTGCAAAGGCTAAGGCTAACCTTGCAAAGACTGTTGCCGACGAAGAACTCAAGAACATGAAAAAGACCGAGAGCGACGATCAAAAGTCAAAGAGAAAGCGGGAGCAGATAGCCAAACAATACATGCGTACCGCCTCCCGTTTGATAGGACAGCTCAACAGCCTTGTATCTGCTATCTATGACGGTCAGATTCAGAAGATAGAGGAAGAGAAGGAAGAGAGCGAGAAAGCCTATGAGAAGGAGGTAGAACAGATTGAGAACCTTGAAGAGACTGGAGCCATCAGCAAAGAGGAAGCAGAGGCCCGTAAGCGTGCGGCAGAGCAGCGTTCTGCTGAGAAGCAGGAAGAACTGGAGAAGAAGAAACAGGAACTCCAGTATAAGCAGGCCGTATGGAATAAGGTAACGTCTATTGCCCAGGCTGGCATAGCAACCGCCCTTGCCATAACAGAGGCTTTGCCTAACGTTGTCCTTGCCGCTCTCGTCGGAGCACTTGGTGCCATGGAGGTTGCCACCATCATTGCCACTCCTATAGCTACGTATGCAAAGGGTACCGGAAAGGATGGTCACCCCGGAGGACTTGCCATAGTGGGTGATGCCGGAAAGAGTGAGGCGGTTGTTTTCGACAATAAGATGTGGATAACACCTGACACTCCAACCATCGTAGACATGCCTAAGGGTGCTGTTGTTTATCCTGATGCCGAAAAGATTCCAGAACCAGTGTTTATGACAATAACCCCATCAGATTCCAAGGATAGCCCAATAGTTATTGTGAGCCATGATAGCAAGAAGCTTGAGCGTTCTGTAGCACAGACAAACCAGCTGCTCAAACACTCCATCTACATGCAGAGGAAAATAGCCTATGACACAGCATATAGTAACTACAAGAGGACAAGATTATGAAGAAGAGATTAGACCAGTTTACAATGGCTCAGTTTATAGACATCGCATGCGGTGACTATAGTTCTATCGGTGCCGACCCTGACACCTCCAAGCAGGTTGCAAACAGCCTGTTGGAGCAGTATAACAATATGGCAGACCCCGTTTCAGCTAAGGCTCGGCTTCTTGAAGATGAGCGGCGGTACCGGAGCGATGCAAGGATCAAGCTTTATCGCATATTCCTTAACCTTATCAACGTATATGACGCTTATGATGAAGTGAGGGATATCCTGCTAATCATCAAGGAAGACAAAATTGCCAGGCGTGACAAAGATAGTCTGAAGGCCAAGATTGAGCAGATGCTCAGGAGCGAGGAGAGCCAGTATGAGCGCATGGAGAACGAGAGGAAGCAGAGCTCCCAAGAGACATTCTCGGAGGATGAGTTCAGAGCGTCATTCGACATGCAGACCGCAAGACTTATGGCACACTTCAAGTTCTCCATTAACATTGAAACTGTATCGGCAAGTGTGTATGCCAACCTTGTTAATATGGCATGTAAGCAGCAGCGCCAGCAGGCAACCAAATAGAGGCTGATACAACATTTTTAGGGGGTTGTGTGTATCCATATCGACATACAACCCCTTTTTTATGAGTTCAAAATACAGATACCGCCATCTGTTGCATTCGATAAAGTCAGTAGATGTAAAGTGCGACAGAATACTGAGCAAACTTGAGCAAAGTGACAGTAAGGATTCCTTGTTTGACAGCATCAAGGAATCAGCGAGAGAAATGTACCTATGCAGCCTTGAAGAGCGTAGGCGTGCCGGTAACATAATAAGCATATCCAAACATGATTGAGTCTTTGTTACTAAGGAACCTTAATTGGATAAGGGGTATAGCACGTACTTTTTGCCGTAACAGAGACGATGCGGAAGACCTTGCCGGAGATACGGTCCTAAAAATACTTCTCAATGCAGACAAGTACGATGCCGACAAGAGTTTCCGCCTGTGGGTACTCGTTATCATGCGTAACACCTTCCGTAGCGGCAAGCGGCATACTGGCATTGTTGAGCCCTTTCAGAACCTCCCCGAGTGCGGGTTCTTTGACGATCCGAGTACGTACACCATATCCGCTGAATATCTGAGAATCATAGAGGAGTGCGCAAGGTCAAGCATAAGCGTACAGACCGCCCTTCTTTATGCTCAGGGATATTCATACAACGAGATAGCAGATATGCACAACGTGAGCCTGAATATTGTCAAGAGCCGCGTGCATCATGGAAGGAAGCTAATCAGCAGGTGCATATCGTGATATATGTTAGTAAAAGTTAAGGTGTTAAAATGGTGAAGTTTCTGTTTTCATATCTTGTCAAAAAACGCTAACTTTACAGATGTAAAGAAGAACAAAAAAAACAAGTCAAACCAGTAAAAACCAAAGTTATGGAAAAGAGAAATTACAGAGTAAGAGTTATGAAGTATGCGCACTTCCTGTTTACTACAACCGCTAACACCTGGAAGGTATGTCTGCTCAAAGCATGGGAGTTGTACAGACTTGCGAAGAAGATGCGTGAAGGTACTGTCAAGTTCGCATTCCAGAAGATAGACGGAACCCTTCGCTATGCCTGGGGAACCTTGCAGAACCTCCCTGCAGGTGTAACATCAGGAAGCAAGAGCAAGACACCATCCTATAAGACTTTTGCCTACTTTGATACTCAGAAGCAGGCAATGAGGTGTTTCAGAATTGAGAACCTTGTAACCATTTACTAAGATGAATAGAGACGATGCTTTTATAGTAAGGACCACTGGAGATATCGAGCCGGTGGTCCCGAAGAACGGGACAGACTTCAAACTTGAAGAGGTACAGAAGATTGTTCTTGATACCGTAGAGGTTGTATATGACAATGGCGAGTATTGCATGATAGCCAGCGAGAACGCCTTTGCGAGAAACCTATGGATTAACCCTGCAGCATCAGACATTGCAGAAGAGGACATGAAGGATATGGGATTGGATTATCCTCTTCTTATACTTGGTGACGTGCTTGTTTGTAAGAGTAATATGTTCAAGTGATATAGTTGCCCAATGAGCGACCGGCCGAGGCTTAATTTTTGTTGGCAGTTCTTTTGAAAATGCGCCTTTAATTTGAAAACGAACGTCGGAACTATCCGTTAAATAGTGAGCTCATGAAAACTGACTTTTCGAGAAGTCGGTTTTCGAGCCTTTTAAGTTCGTACCTTTGTATTGTTTTCAAAAGATTTGCTATATGAAGAAATTACTTTTTATCCTGGTATCGGTAGTATGTTTGCTATCATGCCGAAGCGTGAAGAATGAGAGTACCCTTGCGACGCATCACTACAGCAGTGGAGCCGACACCCTTGCAGCCGTATCTCTCTCAGAGAGGCGCGACAGTACGAACTATTACCATGGAGTAATAGACAGCCTTGCCACAGAGTTGAGGAACGTGCGTCAGATGTACCGTAACCTGTATGTGCAGGACTCCATCAACGAGAACCTATATAAGGCAGAGAAGGAGAGTATAAAGGATACTACTTGGATGGAGTTGAACCCTGACGGGAGCGTTACCTATCACCATTACAGAGAAAAGAATGTCACGTCACACCAGCAGCTTGAACGTTACCGGCAGCAGATAGTGAAGGAGAGCAAGGCAACCATAGATAGCCTCATCAAAGAGAATGCGCACCTGAAGGCCCAGTACGACAGTGTCTATAGATTCAAATCCATTGCAGACAGCCTTTCCATATACAAGGCGAAACTCGACTCCATATCCGATTCTGTCAATGAGAAGGAAACGGAGGTGGTTGAGAAATTCAGCTTCTTGAGATGGGTGAAAACTGTTGGCGGTACCATCATATTCTGTGTGATAGTCGTTATAATAATACTTGTGTATCTGAAATTTTTCAGACGCTAATTCCATAATCACGATAGTATGTCGGCATGGTGAGTAAGAGAATTACCCACCATGCTTTTTGTATGCCCGAAATCGAGATTTTTCCGTTTTGGGAATCGTGATTCTTTTTTATATACCTTTGCTGAAAAATAGTAAAAATATGCTGTGTAAATACTACCTTCAACTTGGATGCTATGCTATAGATACTGACAATCCCGAATGTATGGATGTATCAAGCATGATTAAGAACCTTGACAGCATCAAGGTGTCATACGCCCGCGTTGACCTTGGAGGTGTAGTGCGCAAGTGCGGAAGCTCTTTGGAGTTCACCGGAAAGGCCTACGATGCCATAATAGCCCACTATGAAAAGCACTACCTGCAATCAAGGGGAGTGTTTGCCGTATATATGGCAGACAACAACTGGAACTATAGCAAGGTGTGGGAGTGTCCTCTTGATTTTGCCACTCTCCAGTACGATGCCAATGTAGTCACCATAGGTTGCGTTGATAACAGTGCAGCCGCCATCATCAAGGCAAACAAGAAGAGTAAGTATGAGTTTGATGTGTCAAGCCTGAAAGACCCTGCAAACTTGTTGTACAACGGTGTCATAACAAGGCGCACGTTCTCATTCATTGTTACAGGAGAGACACCTACAGGAGAGTCAACTACTGACATGGTTTCTTCCAAGGACGTTACGATTACAGGTTCCAAGGGTTATTACAGTATGTACATTCCATATATAGGAGTGTCTGCAGATGATTTCGGAAGCGAGCAGATAACATGCTATGACCAGCAAGAGGAAGCCTCATGGAGTAATGCAGCCAACGGAAAGGACGACGGTACATTGATGAAAGCCCTTATGGATAGGGACAGAGCGGGTTTCATTACTTGTATAACGGACTGTTCTGTCCACATAGACATGGATGTACACTTCACTAACCAGTATGGTAATTGGTGGAATGGCTGGCTATTTGCCGTGAAAGCATATTTTATCCTTGTTGTTGGCAGTACCGTAGTCTGGAGAAAAGAAGTCACAGACTTCAATAGTGTAGATGTAAATATACATGGAGACTTTGCAATGGCGGCAGGAGAGAAGATGGCTTTTGGGTTGAGCTTCACAAAAACGCAAACTGTGCATTGGTCTGGAGCACGAAAGCCCGATGGCACTTATGTTGGGAGTTCAAGTCTTGTATTAAACCCAGGCCTGCGATGGGGAAGCAATACCAATACTGCATTTGTGAATGAGAGTCACTACGACACCGACCCGATAGAGATAAACGTCGTAAAGCCCATATCCCTGTTGCAGAAACTCATAGACAAGATGTTTGCCACCCGTGAGGATATTTGCGTCTTTGGAAGAATCGAGGAAGGTGACAGTCTCTTGCCAAAGACACTGCTTGTTGCAGCAGAGTCCATCCGTAAGATTACCACGAACAAGATATATTCATCGTTCACGCAGTTCTGCGACTTTATGGAGGCCGTCTTTGGCTATGTCTATACACTGGAGCATGTCGGCTACTATATGGATAGGGAGCTGAGGGAGATAGACAGAGGTGAGCGGGTGCGACTGTCCCACATCAGGAAGTCTTACATTACAAGCAGGTCTATGGTAGAATTGAGCGACCTTGGCTACTACAAAATGCTGCCTATAGGAGGAATCATAAGTGAAGACCTTGGCGCAGATCTCGACTTGACAACACCGTTCACCTACGAGTGGGAGGCTGGCCATGATATAGGCTTTATGGAAGAGGTGTTCTATAATGAGTACGCAAACACCTTTGTCATTCAGGACTACAATACTGGCAAGTGGTATGCAAATTTCAGCAGGAACGATGCAGTCATTCAGGGAAGCTGGTACAATGATGAGAATGGTCATGCGCGTGAAATGATAGGACTCAACATCGGTGCGTTCCTCAACAATGACGGCACGCACATGTATGGTATCATCAGGAACGGCTCCATTATTCTCTGTGACGCAAAACATACTAACGGATGGCTCGACACCAACGAGAACAACAGTAGCGTTGTAAACCTTATATTCAAGCATCGTAGCGATATCTTCAAGTCAGAGACAATAAAGAGCCTGTTGAACGTCAACAACCTTTCTTTCCAGTTTGACGATAGCAAAGTCTTCAGTGATGTTGAGGTAGGCTATCCGAAAGAGGATTACGACAATGCAAACTCAGGTCTGAACGAGTTCAACTTCACGAACTACTACAAGACTGACAGCGACCTTACGGAGCAGACTTTGAGCCTCATCTGCCCCTATCGCGCAGACTGCTACGGGATAGAGGAACTACTTGTAAAGAGCAATAACAGCGAGTCAACGGACAGCGATAACGATGTTTTCATAGTCATAGCCTCAGCATCGCAGCCCGAAGATGGATGCTGGCAAATAGACCGCTCCATTACCGTGCAGAACGCCTATAGTGAGACCGTGTTCAATGCGGCCATTGCTCCGAACAAGATTGTCAGGAACAACGAGGAATACATTGGCTCATGCGCCAAGATATTGAAGTTTACCTCATCTGATGCCAATTCGAGTGCCATAATAGGCGGCACTTCTATGCACGCCAATATCAACATCACAAAGCAGCTTTTCAAGGTTGGCAAGATATCCATTGATACCGATGACCATAGCTTCCCTGAGACGTGGGACGGCCTCATCGAGTTCGCGTATGCAGGAAAGACATACAAGGGCTACCTTGACAGCATAGACATCTGTTTTGCCAACCTTGGTACCATAACATACAATATCATCGAAAAATGTATAGAATAAGTCCTTTTATAACAATCCTCTTTCCACCGTCAGACGATAAGCACGGTGTCAAGCCTAAGTGTGTGCAGGTGTTTTCCGAGACAGACCGCATACTCATTGAGGTGATAGCGACTGGAGAGGTATCGGCTCCGCCAAACCTGCTCATCCGTGACACCATGAATGGGTATGAGTCTGAATACCCTTGGAAGGCATGGGCCATGAACGCCACTACGACACTTTACTTCATAGAGCTTCAGGGAATGAGTGACGGCATATATATTGCAGTCATAGGTAATCGCACAAGTGAGGCCTTCGCCATTACAGCAGAAGAGACGGTTCTGCAAGATACCGTCCTCATCCAGTATTCCAACCTTGACAACAGGCAACGTAACGATGCCGTATTCTGGATAGACGGAATGCAGCGTTTCTTCGACTTCCGCATCCCTGGAGGGTTCAAGGATGACAACTGGACTTTTGCCGTCAACAATGAGCAGTTTACCACCAGTGACAACGACAAGTTAGACCTTTTCGGACAGGAGAGTACCATAAAAGCATTGACGATAGGCAACAGCGACGGCTGTCCCGTATGGTTTGCAGACCTCGTAAACCGTCTGCTCAGTTGCAACTATGTCTATGTTGACAAGGTGCGCTATACGAGGAACGAGAGCGAGGTGCCGGAGATGACTGCAGAGGTTGAAGGGCTAAAGTCCTACATCTTCACGCAGGGCTTGCAGAGGGTTGTCAATCTCGATCCAGTTTTGGAAGGTAGGAACCTGCTTGTCATGCGCAGGGCTGATGATGATTACAGAGTGACCACCATAGATAACGAAACATTTAACTTAATTGTATAAGCTATGACAGCAGAAGAGAAACAAGAAATCGTATCGGAAGTCATTTCGTCGATTCGCACTAACAGTGCACAGATTTTGGACCTTACGGAGGTGCAGGAATTGCCCTCTGGAGGTTATATTGAACTCAGCGGAGGCAGGAGGATAAGCGCATCCGTATTCCTGACCCTCATACAGGCTGCTATTGTAGAAGGTTCTATAACGCCCTTGACATCGCGTGTAGGTACGCTGGAGAATAATGTCTTGGCCCTTAACACCAACAAGTTTGACAAGGCGAATGTCGTTGAGGCTTCTGGCAATTCGTCAGAACTTGTAATGTCGCAGAAGTATGTTACGATGCTGCTTAACTCATTGGGCATTAGGATGGCTAACATCAATGTGGCGAAGGGGACGAATGGTACAACCAATTTTGAGATAAGGTTCACCAACGACCAAGGCAGCACTACAACAATAACCCTGACTGCGGCAACCACGTCAAAGGCCGGACTTCTCTCAGCAGCCGACAAGACATCACTTGAAGACCTGAAAGGAGCCAAGGTGACGAACATGAGGGTAGATACTGGTGAAGAATCCGTTTCCGTAGTTGTGGAGAACGTAACCCTTGGAGATGCTTTTGCGGCTGTTATCCCCAAGGCAGGGACAATACCTGAAGGAGAGACAGACCCAGTTGCAGGAGTCATGTCTGCAGAGCAGGCACAAGACCTTGACGCAGTTGTCTTGCAGGTATTCCCCTTGGAGGTTACTGTAGCCAGTTCCAATGCAGGACTCTTTGAGAAAGGCACTTCTGTAACGCCTGACGTGAGAATAGACATCATGCGAAGGGGTGTAACCGTCAAGAATTATGCTTCACTATCATCTACATTGCGAGTGGTTGGTGAAACCACCAACGGCTTGCGGCTTGGGTACGACGCAATAACAGAGAACACTTCTTTCAACATCGCAGTATCTCACAAGGGTACTACCGTTAATGTGCCACAGCAGCAGTACAGATTCGTCAACTTCATATATGGCGACGTGCTGTCAGCGGCTCCTGAGGCAGGAAGCATAGCGACTCATCTGCGAGAAGCAAGAACCCTTAGTCAACTCAGCACATCGACAACCTATAGCGGTACGTTACAGGCTGGCAAGTTCTTCATCTTCGGTGTTCCTGGAAATGTCACCCTCATGTGCAGGCACTCGGAGACTGGAGCCATTATCTCAGGCTGTACAACTGGAACCGTGCAGGTACCGAGACAAAACAACTACGATGTAACTGACCTGTATTCATACATCATTGTACCCGCATCTGACGTTGCATGGAATTTCAAAATAACAAATAGCTAAATTATCTGATTATGGCAAACAAAATGATTTTACCCTTTGAGTTGGGACGTTCAGCTGGAGGGAGAGGTGTTACCAAGTCTACTGAGATTGACGACGCCAGCGGAGTATCGCAGCAGGATATTAACGACGTGCAAAGAGGAGGTATCGTTAATGTAACTCAGTTGTACGGGCTTGAACCTTGCGACTTCACGGATGTGATTGATACAATCATAAACGAAGATGAGCATGCGGAAGAAAAGGGCCTTTTAACGCCTGGTATTGTACTGACATACCTGTCGTATGATGGCTGGAAAAGCAAGCAGTGGAATGGGGACGATGTAGAAAACTTTGAAGATCCAAACACGTGGAAAGACTATGACCAAAGTGCCCTCATAGAAGAGATTGCCCAGAACGACAGGGCACATCACGCATCTCGCTTCGCACGCGTCATTGAGGGTCACATCACATTCGAGCAGCAAAGTTTGCGTAGCATAAATTTCATAGTCGCATGGTGTAAGGAGGAGAACTGCTTTGCGGCGGTGACCGTAGCATCAACCATCAAGTACTACAGGTCATGGGTAGGGCAAGAAGAGTTCGTGAACCCCGAAACTCAAATGCCATACATTGATAAGCAGTATGTGTGCGGTAACAAGATATACATGTATGACTCAACCGCCAACAAACTCGTTGAGACTGGAGGCAGCAGTGCAAGCAGTATCTTCAATGTCACCAACTCCGTACCTATCAGCGGTTATTACGTTCTTGTGGATCAGCAGAACACAGAAATGTCTGCCGTTCACGCAGCATGGAGGGCAGACAAGGCGGCAAGTGGTCTTATTATGTCCTTTGAGATTTCTGCAGGTATCTGGAAAACCTACCAGTATATCGGCAAGACCGTGAATGAGACGAACTGGCTCAACAAGGACAACTGGAAGGACTTTGGTAGCCTTGCAGCAGGAAGTGAGACCTACATCGTCATAGATGAGATGATAGGCGCTCCAATAGCCGGAGAATACTACACGCTTGAAAGTGCCGTAGCGCGTCTCGTAGCCTATCAGCAGGAAACGAGCGTAAACTACGCCAAGAAAGGTCTCATCATTTCTTACCGTACTGGAGAGAATACGATGGAGACAAAGCAGTTCCAAGGGCAGGTTACTGACTTTGGAGAGGTCGGACTTTGGAAGGACTTTGGTGGCGGTACTGATGTAGAAGTTACTGACGAACCAGAAGAGGACAGCGAAAAGGCCTTATCAGCAGGCGGTGCATACAAGCATCTTCCTGTAGGCATGAGTGTAGATACCGAGACCGAAGGTGTTGCCAAGTTGCAAATGGTAAACGCAAAGGGTGAGGCTATTGGTGACGAGGTGCAGATTCCAGTCGGTACCGGCGGCGGTGGCGGCGGTGGCGGTGGTACCATCGTGACGGCTGCTTTCCAGTATTCCCCTCTGTATGGCAATGCAGGAACATCGTTCATACTGCGTGCCGCAGTACGTTCTATCACTACCGTAGGACAGTCTGAGCAGGAGAATACCATTGCCAGCATAGCCCTCTATGACCGTGACACGAACACGCTGCTTGAGACCTTCATGTTCAATAAGGCCTCATCCGCTTCGTTGTCAACATACGACTTTGAGATGGATGTTTCCCAGTATTTCACAAGGGCAGGAATCCGCAGGTTCCGTTGTGTGATTACTGACGATGGCGGCAACACAGGTAGCAGGAATATCAACGTGACAGCCGTTGACGTTACCGTTACGAGTGTGCAGACGCTCCAGTACACGCAGAGTACCGCTCTCGTTGTCGGTGGAGCCTCAAAGAGCATACCATTCTACAAGTTCGCCAACAATGCAAGTGACAGAGGTATAACCGCCATTACTGAAATCTTGCTTAACGGAGAGTGGCGGCAGCTGGGTAGCAGTGTCATTCAGGATACCTATTCGCATGGTATCACAATAGACCCGAAAAACTGTCTCGGTGTTGCCCTGACTCATGGTGCTTATCCTATACGTGTTCATGGCGTGGATATAGCATCAGGTGTTGTCGGAAACTACCTCTATTCGGGTATCTTCTGTATCGATGAAAGCAGTATTAATCCTCTTGTTGTTGAGAGTTGGACGTGTGACACCGTTAATGCTACAGTCAAGTTGTATGAGACAATAGTTGTTAACTATGCCGTCTATGACCCGACTAACAACGCTCCCACAGCTACCGTATATCTTGACGGATCATCAGCACAGAGTCATACCGCATATCGTTCCGTTCCTTATAGCTACACGCATCAGGTGACTGGAGTTGTATCAGACGGAACCTTCTCACATATCGTGAAGGTAGGTTGCGGATTGTCTTATGGCATAGAGATTCCCTTCCTTGTCAGCGGAAGCGTTATTGACGCAGCCCTGAAGAGCGGTGCTATATACTCTTTTGAGTTTGCCAACAGAAGCAACGAGGAGGAAAGCCATGAGATAGTGAGCAACGGCTACGAACTTGCCGTGAGGGGTTCAAACTGGAGCACGACGGGCTTCACTACATTCCTTGGCGAGAAGTGCCTGAGAATAGCGGAGGACGTTACCGCGACCCTCAACCATCAGCCTTTCAAGCCTACATCTATTGAGGCTAACGGATTGGCAATACAGTTTGCTTTTGCATCTAAGAACCTTGTCGATGATGATGCTATCCTGATGGATTGTTTTAACGAGGGTGTAGGTGCAGGATTCTTCGTTACAGGCAAAACCGTAGGTATATACTGCGCGTCCGGACTTTCCAACCATGTTGAGCAACGTGCATACAGACAGGGCGAGAAGGTGAGTGTTGCGGTTGTTGTTGAACCTGCCGCAGAAGGACTCGGTCAGACCCGTGGAGGTGTCACATACTACTTCATCAAGTTGTATCTGAATGGTGAGGAAGTGGCAGTAATCGGCTATGTGGCAGGACAGAGTAACCTCAATCAGGAAGAAAACATCTCTTACTATGGCACGCAGGGCGACTTCTACCTGTTCTATCAGCTGGCATGGGATGATTACTTCCTGTTCGATCAAGCGTTTCAGAACTACCTTGTTAAGCTGACAAAGACAGACGATATGGTAGTGGAGTTCGACTTTGAGGGTGTGATGGCTTCCCAGGCTGTGACAGAACTCGATATACTAACAACAAAGCTGCGTCCTCAGGCTACCGAACTCGCAGACAGAGGAATGGCATACATCATCGAGTGCCCCTTTAATGGCTCTAACATTGAAGGTCTTGACAATACCGTTTCCACTAAGGACCAGATTTATGTCACGCTGTACTACATTGACCCTGCACGTCCTTGGACTAACTTCGTGGCAAGAGACGTTGCACGAAGGAATCAGGGTACCACGTCCGCACAGCGTCCTGTCAAGAATCCTCGCTACTACCTGGCACAGAAGAAGGGTTCTACCTACAACAAGACAGCAAAGACAGGCGGCACTACGCTCACGTTGCTTAACACTCGTGAGCAGATTGTAGCAATGGGCTATGACGGCGAGTTGTGGGATAAGGCAAACGCCCTTGCAGCAATCAATAAGGTGCAGGTGCATGAGGATAGCATCCCTGTGGATATCATCACCATCAAGGTTGACTATAGCGATAGTTCCAACGCCAATGACTGCGGCATCTGTGACATGATGAACGCCACCTTCAGGGCTTTGGGTAGGAACTACATGACACCTGCTCAGAGAGCCTTTGACGGCACATGGAAGAAGGGGAGCGTAGAACTGGAGGGATTGGTAATGAACCATTCCACTGCCAACATTCCCATTGCCATGTTCCGTAGCAAGAGCGATACCGGCAGCAGCCCCTACTTCCACTCCAAGGGTAACTGGAAGGAGGACAAGAAGGAGCAGGTTGCACTCGGTTTCAATGACTGTCCTGGCTATAACAAGGGATGTCTGAACTATGGTGACTTCATCGAGTTCTACGGAAACCCGAATGAGACGCTGGCACAGACAAAGAGTCGATTCCTCGGTACGACTGGACTTGACACCTCTGCAACCTATATGCTCTCAATGTATTGCGGCAGCAGCTACAAGATAATGAAGCATAACGGCTCTCAGTGGGTTGAGCAGTCCGGCTCTATGGTCCAGAACGCTAACGGCAAGTGGACGGTTACGGGTTCCGTAGTCAACCCGACTGACGGCTTCGAGCTTCTGAACTATCAGGGCATGGACTGGTTCAAGGGCGTTTCGTCTGTTGCAGACATGATGGCACCCTCCACATCGTTCTCGAAGTGGGTGCAAGCCCTTATCG
>Ga0256407_10000936_pt1 | contig 65641 bp, 56 predicted proteins | sample RumenRJG_04DNA_FD_193489 | JGI IMG/M metagenome (GOLD analysis project Ga0256407, IMG submission 193489) | Bovine rumen microbial communities from Lethbridge, Alberta, Canada - RJG_04 | ecosystem: Host-associated > Mammals > Digestive system > Stomach > Rumen | place: Canada: Alberta... | reverse complement strand
TTGACTCATAACTTTAATTGATTGGTACTCATAAAGTTACGAAAAATATTTCAATTAACCTACTGATTTTCAATTATTTACATGCCCTATTAGCAAAATTTTTCATTCAAATTTAAACAGCTTCTAACACAGAAACATCAAGATGGACAAGACAAATTCCGTGATGGTCCTGGCGACCACCTTCGCCGACAAAGGCGATTGGACAGTGGAGCAGCAGTTTGTGCTGCAGATGGGGTCGAGTTACCTGCTGGCGCACGGTATCGGTACGCCGCTGGAAAAAGATGCGGTGACCACGGTCGAAGTGCCTGTGGAGGGCGATTATCACCTCCTGGTGCGCACCAAGAACTGGACCGCTTTCTGGTCCGAAGGCAAGACGCCCGGCATTTTCTCCGTGAAGGTTGACGGTGTAGCCGATGCGGCCGAGTTCGGTATCGGCTGCGAGGGTGCTACGCGTTCCGAACGCGCCGCATGGTACTGGCAGCAAGGCGGAACCTGGCACCTGACCGCCGGCACACACACGCTCGCCCTGCACGACCTGACCGGCTTCGACGGTCGCTGCGACGCGCTCATCCTCACCACTTCCGACGAGGTGCCCGACCGTTCGCTGGAGACCTATCGCGCCTTGCGCGAATCCTTGCTGGGGCCCAACGAGCCCGTGGATAAGGGAACCTATGACCTCGTTGTGGTGGGCGGCGGTATGTCCGGCATCTGCGCCGCCCTGGCGGCGGCCCGTCTGGGCAGTAAGGTGGCTCTGGTCCAGGACCGCTACATCCTGGGCGGAAACAATTCTTCCGAGGTGCGCGTGGGCCTGGGCGGCCAGATCAACATGGCTCCCTACCCGTCCCTGGGGTACCTGCTGAACGAAATCGGCCCGGACCGTATCGGCAATGCCCGTGGAGCGCATCATTACCAGGATTGGAAAAAGATGGATGTGGTAAAAGCTGAACCGAACATCAGCCTCTTCCTTGGCTATACCGTGACCGATGCCGTGATGGAGGACGGAAAAATCCGTTCCGTCACGGCCATCGAGGCTACCCGGCAGGACCGTATTGTCTTGAGCGGACATACCTTCGCCGATTGCACGGGCGACGCCCACCTGGCCGTGCTGGCCGGTGCCGAGACCCGTATGGGCCGCGAGGCGCGCAGTGAATACGGTGAGTCCCTGGCCCCTGAGAAGGCCGACGACTACACGATGGGCGTGTCCATCGAATGGTACTGCGAAGACTGGAATACTCCCTGTAGTTTCCCTGACAGCCTGGATTGGGGCCTGCATCTGGACGAAGAGACGGTGGAACCCGTCCATCGCGCCAACTGGTACTGGGAAGTGGGGATGAACGATGACCAGGTGGCCGATGCCGAGAAGATTCGCGACTACGGTATGTACGTGGCTTACAGCACCTTCTCCTATTGCAAGAACCGTCTGGCGAAGAAAGAAGACTGGGAGTGCACCCACCTGGTGTGGGTATCACACGTTTCAGGCAAGCGCGAAAGCCGCCGCATCATCGGCGACCTGGTGTTGCGTGAGCAGGACCTGACCCGCCCCATTCCGTACGAGGACGGCACCTGCACCACCACGTGGCGCATCGACCAGCATTATCCCGACCCGCGCAATGCCGGGAAATACCCCGGCGCGGAATGGATGAGCATCGGCAAACTGGTTCCCATCGATCCGTACGCCCTGCCGTACCGCTGTTTCTATTCCAAAGATGTGGCGAACCTGTTCATGGCCGGCCGGGACATTTCGGTCACCCATATCGCCCTGGGTTCCGTGCGCGTCATGCGTACCTGCGCCATGATGGGCGAGGTCGTGGGCATGGCGGCCTCCATCTGCAGCAAGAGAAGCGTCCTGCCGCGCGATATCTATACGACGTATTTTGAGGACCTGAAAGCCCTGATGCGCAAGGGAACCGGCCGCACCGATGTGCCGTACACCCAGTTCTACCACCAGGTGGATCGCACCGGACACCAGGCGGAAGACCGCTAATCCCCGCAGCTCATGGCACTGATAGACTGGATCATCGTCCTGGTGTTCATCGGCGCCCTGGTTGGCGTGGGTTTTTGGTTTTCTCGCAGCAACCGGAACATCCGGGACTACTTCCTGGCCGGCAAATCCATGCCCGGCTGGCTGGTGGCCCTGGCGGCGACGGGAACATCGGTGAGCGCCGGCACCTTCGTGGGTTCGCCGGAATTGGGCTTCAACACCAACCTCACCTACCTGATGCTCTGCGTGGGCGCCATTTTCGGCGGCTTGCTGGTGGCGCGGTTCTTCTTGCCGCGGCTCTATAACGCGGGCACCATCACCATCTACGGATTCATTGGCGAGCGTTTCGGCGAGGGCTCCAAACGATGGACCAGCGGCATGTTCCTGCTGGGCCAGCTCTTCACCTCGGGTTCGCGCCTGTTCATCGCCGCCATCGCCGTGTCCGTTATCCTCTATGGGTCCATCCACTTCCAGTTCCTGGTGTATTCCATCCTCATCCTGGGCGTGATTTCCACCTTTTATACGATGGCGGGTGGCATCAAAGGACTCCTGTATATCGATGCCCTGCAAATCCTGCTGGTGGTGGGAACGGGCCTTGTGGCCCTGGTATTGGTTTATGTTTCCCTGACGCCCGACCTGACTTTCGGGCAGATTTGGGACAGCCTGGTTCACGGCCAGGTCAAGATTGCCGGGCAGTGGACCCCGGGGAACAAGCTGCAGGTGGTGGACGCCTCCTGGCGGTTCGATGTGCCCTATAACCTTATCGGCGCCCTCCTCGCCGCCACCGTTTTCAAGGTGGCGCAATTCTCGACCGATCAGGAGTTTGTGCAGCGGCAACTGACTTGCCGCGATGTCCGCAAGGCGGGGAGTTCGCTGGTGGCCTCGCAGGTAATCAGCCTCCCCATCGTGCTGGTTTTCCTGTCCATCGGCCTCTTGCTTTTTGTGAAATATTCGCAGACCGATCCGGCCGCCTTCGCCCAGTATCAGGGCGATGCGCGCGACCTCTTCCCGCAGTATATCTGCCGCTGCATTCCGGCCGGTTTGCGCGGGCTGATGATGGTGGGGCTGCTGGCGGCGGCGCTTTCCAGCTTCAATTCCGCCATCAATTCCATGGCCTCCAGTTTTACTGCCGACCTCTACCTGCCCATCCGACGCCAGCGCGGACGCGCCCTGGAGACCGACAGCGCCCAAATGGCATCGTCCAAGAAAATGACGGTGTTCATGGGACTGGCGCTCACGGGGTTTGCCATTTTTACGGCCGTGCTGCAGTCCATGAGCGGGATGAACCTGGTGGATTTCGCCACGGGTGTGATGTGCTTCTCTTACGCGGGCATGCTGGGGGTGTTTCTGACGGCCCTTTTCACCAGGCGCGGGAATGCCCGCAGCGTGGTGGCCGCCCTGATTGCCGGGCTGCTGGTGGCTTTCTTCCTGATGACGGCGAAGAGCCTCTTCTGCGTCAACCTTACGGTCGCCTGGCCCTGGTGGACCCCCATCGGCGGCATCGTCAGTTTCCTGATTTGCCTTTCCGGCAAACCCGATTCCCGTTCGTCTAAACAGCCGATGCCGACAAGATGCCGATGAGCATTTTTCTGCGAAGAGGCGCTTGCCGGTATCGGCGAAACAAAAGAGAAGAATAATAGTTAAAATGAAAGAGATATGAGACAAGCAGTATTGTTAGCTCCCAAAAAGATTGAATTCCGCGAGGTCCCGGCACCCAAGGCCGAAGACCTGAAAGGAAACGAGATCCTACTGAATATCAAGAAGATAGGAATCTGCGGAAGCGAGATTCATTCCTACCACGGACTGCATCCCGCCACCTTCTATCCGGTGGTCCAGGGCCACGAGTATTCCGGCGTGGTGGTGGCGGTGGGTCCCGATGTGAAGGATTTCAAACCGGGCGACCGGGTGACGGCCCGTCCGCAGCTGGTCTGCGGCGAGTGCAATCCTTGCAAACGGGGTCAGTACAATGTTTGCGAACACCTGCGGGTGCAGGCCTTCCAGGCCGACGGCGCCGCGCAGGACTATTTCGTAGTGACCGAAGACCGAACCGTCCATATCCCCGACGGGATGTCCATGGAGTACGCCGCCATGGTGGAGCCTTCCGCCGTGGGAGCCCACGCTACTTCGCGGCCGCATGAACTGAAGGGCAAAAACGTGATTGTATCGGGCGCCGGCACCATCGGCAACCTCATTGCCCAGTTCGCCCAGGCGCGCGGGGCCAAGAAGGTGGTCATTACCGATGTGTCCGATTACCGGCTGGCGAAGGCCCGCGAGTGCGGCATCGCCCATACGCTGAACGTGGCCAAAACGCCCATCAAAGATGCCTTGAAGGAGCTTTTCGGCGAGGAAGGCTACCAGGTGGGCTTCGAAGTGGCTGGCGTGGAATCTTCGGTCCGTGCCCTTATGGAAACCATCGAAAAGGGCGGCGATGTGATCATTGTGGGTGTGCATGCGAAGGACCCCCAGATCAGCATGTTCTACCTGGGCGAGCACGAACTGAACCTGATCGGTTCGATGATGTATCGTCACGAGGACTACCTGAAGGCGGTGGAGGAAATCTCCAAAGGGACCATCAACCTGGCTCCGCTGGTGTCGAACCGCTTCCCCTTCGAGCAGTATGACGAGGCCTATCAGTTTATCGACGCGAACCGCGAGACCTGCATGAAAGTAATTGTCGATTTGGAGGCTTAATATGAAAAAGTGGGCTATTGTACTGGCGCTCCTCTTGCCGGGATTTATTTCGTTATGGGGCCAGACCCCTGCCGGACAAGATGACGACGCGCTTTACGCCAAGGATATGATCAAGGTTGGAGAAGCTTTCCCGACCGTTTCCTTTGGCACGGCGTTGGACGGTAGGGTGCTGTCGGTGAAGGACTTCGCCGGGAAATACCTGGTGCTGGACTTCTGGGCCACCTGGTGTCCCGATTGCCGCAAAGACGTCCCCGCCTTGGTAGAAGCGTACAAGCGTTTTGCCTCTGACCAGGTGGTATTCGTGAGCATTTCCTGGGACCAGGACCGTGAGCGCCTGGAAAAGTTTATGGCCGATAACGGGATAACCTGGACACAGGTCTGTGACTTTAAGCCTCGCACGGAAATCACAACCGGCAAGGCTTTTCAGGTCCGATGGATTCCCTCCATTTACATAATCGGTCCCGACGGCAAAGTCCTGCTCGGAACCGTCGTGTTAGACAAGGCCGTTGCCCTGCTCTCTTCCTTGTAATATCCATCTACCCCTGAACGAACGGCCAATCATTGTGAAGGGTAAGTAACTTATAATAAATAACTTGCAGAAAGCCGGTTCTAAAAAAAAGAGAACCGACTTTCAGGATTTAGTTGATAGTGAGTTACTTACTCTGCACAAGCACGAAGTTCCTGTACGCTTGGACTTGCATGTACCCTTTGATGAAGAAAGCGTCCTATCATGACTGGAGAGGCATGGGTGTCTTTCAACAAGATGCGAATCATGTTTAGAAGTTCTTTCCGGTTCTTGATAAAGGATTTGTCAGAGAGAGAATAACCGCTATTTGTAATAGACCGAATCATTTCCAGATACGGTTTGTCTGACGGTCCGTCCCAGTCCTCCTTAATCTCATATTCGCTGCCGCTTGACACGTTACATGCTAATAGCAGATTATTGACGGATCCGAAGTAACGGTTAGCCTCTTCAAACACAATAGGGCAATAGAGTGAGATAATGTAGTCTTTGATTTTCAGTAACTCTTCTTGAGTGAGAGATTGAGAAAACCTGTCCAGCATTGTCAAGTTGATGTAGTTGTCGGAATAGAAAGCATATCTAACCTCCTTCAGGGCCCGTCTCATGGCCGCAGAAGAGCGGTTCTCTGTAAGCAATCCTGAATACGGATGCGGGTTTTGATAGTAAGATAGAAGTGTCCAAGGATCCTTGGCGGCGTTTGTATACAGTTGTTTTTCGACAGCATTGTTATTGATGTAGCAATAACAGGTACGAATATCTTTGTCCGATTTTTTTTGAGCCCAGCCGAATGTCTTCATAAACCACTTTCCACGAGAGTGAATGTAAGAATTCTGATCGCGTGCAAACATTTGCTGGGTCGTGGCATTAAAGAGAATCAGTGTTTCTTTATCTTTGCACCGGACTAGAAAATGAACATGATTAAACATGAGGTTGATAGCCAATGTCTTGATTCCGTATTTTTTTGCTTGGGTGCTGAAGATAGTAAGGTATAGCAGCCTGTCTTTTATATTATAAAACAAGACATTACCGTTATAGCCTTTTTGATAGCAATGAATCGGAAATGAAGGAACAAAAGGTTTCATAGTTATGCGTTTTTAGTTACTCTACAAAGATATGCAGAATTGCCGGGATTTGCAAGAGTTAGACAGAACAGGACGACGCACATCCTGTGCGGGATAAATTATTGGTAATTAGTGCATTACAGAAAGCCGGTTCTCATTTTTTGAGAACCGGCTTTCTGGATCTTGTTGATAGTTAGTTACTTACTCTGCACAAGCTATTTAAACATCTGAACCATGGGGACACCGCGCCAGCCTTCGGGAATCTTTACACCCAGGGCGTAGGCGAGGGTGGCAGGCAGGTCGTATTGCATCATGGGGAAATCCAGGACGTATCCCTTGCGGATGTTCTTTCCGTACAAAACGAACGGGGTCTCAAGATGGGCCATCTGCAGCTTGCCGTGGCCTTTTCCGGATCCGCCGTGGTCGGACGAGAAGACAAAGATGGTGTCGTCAAAGATGCCGGCATCGCGGGCGGCCTGCAGGATGGCACCCACCGCTTTGTCGGCCTGGGCCAGGCTTTCGTAGTAACCGTCGCTTTCCCAGCCGTATTTATGACCGGCAGAGTCGGTTTCGCCGATATAGAAGGTGAAAAAGACCGGTTTCTTCTCCAGGATGTACTGCACGGCCTTGTCTACATAGGCATCGAAGGAGTACGGGGCTGGATCATGGTAGCAGGGATCGTACACGTGCCAGTTGACGCAGGTCGTGTCGATAAGGGCGGCAATGCAGTTCCAGTTGAACAGGCAGCCCGTCTCGGCGTCCGGCCGCTGCTCGCGGATAAGGGTGTAGATGGTAGGAGGCATCCCGCGGCCATTGTCGAGGACGGCGGGAATGACCGGTTTGTCAGAGTTCCAATTATTGTAACCGTGCTGCTCGGTAGGCAAGCCCATGAAGATGGAAGCCCAGTTGATGGCCGAAGCAGACGGCATGACGGACCTTTTACCCAACGTGTAGGCGCCCTGTTCCATCATCATTTTTACATTGGGCATCTTGTCCAGCACTACGCTTTTGCGTATGGCTTCGGAGGCAACCCCGTCCGGTCCGATAAAGATAACGTGTTTGGCCTTCGGACGGGCGGCTTCAACGGAGAGCGTGCACAGCAGGAGTGCGGCAAATAACATGATTCTTTTCATATGAAATAGTGTTATGGTGTTATCAAAGCAGTGTCACCGGCGGCCGGGGAGTCCAGCCAGGAGCGGTAGTCCGACAGCCGGAAAGGCGGTTCTCCGTAGAGATAGTGGTTGGTGCCGGTCTTGTGGCCGGCACTGCCGTTATCCAGCGAGTAGGAGATGAGCCAGACGCCCTGCGCCTTGGCGGGAGAGAGGCGGGCCAGTTCGGCGCGGCCGTTGGCGGCTACCTGGAAAGGCCCTTGCCAGGCCACCCGGCCGCTGGCGGCATCCCAAACCATAACCGATCCGGAAACGGCTTCCCGCGTGTCGTTCACCACCACCAGCGGGTGTCCGCCCGCATCCGGCGCGTCCAGGATCATGGCGCATACATCGGTCTGGACATTGCGGATATAATAATAGGCCCGTTTGGGGCGGAAATACCAGTCGGTCACCGCATCGGAGATGATGGGCCAGCCGTCCCGGATGTTCCACCAGAGGATGCCGGTCCGGGTATCGAATTTTCCGCCGCGGAACAGTTCGATGAAATACTTCACCGCCTCGCCCTGTACGCTCTGCGAGGCAAAGATAAAGCTGTCCAGGTCAGTGGGAACATCCCCGAAAAGAATGCGTACCTGGTTCACCATCAGGTTGTTGCGGTTTGCGTCCCGATCGTTGTCCTCCTTCCATTTGCGCACCGCCTTGGTCTTGTATTCCTCGTTCCACGCAAAACCGTCCGTCCAGGGATACACGCATTCCGGGCTGAACATCTGCTCCAGGCTCTCGCGGCAGGGCATGCCATGGTAGCCGGTCTCGCTGGCAAACAGGGGGTTGGAGGCTGCGTAGAACGGGTCCTTGTAGTATCCGCGCGGGCCCCAGAGGTGATCCTCCGGCAAAGCCTTCGCGCTATAATGCTCCCGCACCAGCTCCGGGCTCCAGTAGGGCGAGGACGGCAGATAGTCCCGCGTGGGGTCCAGGTCGAACAGCACGGAGGGGATGATTTCACGCGTTACCCGGTCGCGGTTCGGATCGGGCCGGTAGGCCTTGAAATCACCGTCCGCGATGAGCACATCGTCCTCGTTATTTCCCGCCCAGAGGGCTATGCAGGGATGATTCCGCAGGCGGCGGACCACTGCGTAGAGCTCCCGTTCCAGCCGCTGCTGGAAATCCAGTGTCTGGGGATAAGCGGTGCATCCCATGGAAAAATCCTGCCAGATCATCACGCCCGCGGCATCGCACATTTCGTAGAAGGGCTCGTCTTCATAGACGTTGCCGCCCCAGCAGCGGAGCATGTTGCAGTTGAGGTCGGTCACCAGGGCGAACGTGCGCGCCAGGTGTTGCGGGTCGCGGCTGTGCAGGGCGTCCATCGGGGTCCAGTTACTGCCCTTGATGAACACCGGCTCCCCGTTCACGATAAAGCGGAAATCGCCCGGCTGGGAAGGGGTGTGCACCTCGCTGCGCTGCAGGCGGATGGTGCGGATGCCGATGCGCCGCCGGTCCTCGTCCAGGACGTATCCGTCCGCATCGCAAAGGCGGAAAACCGCCTCGTACAAAGCCGGGTCCCCGAAGCCGCGCGGCCACCAGAAATGCACGCCGGAAAGGGTGGTCCGATGCCGGAATGCGTGCGTCCGCACGGGAAAGCGTTCCTGCCAGACCGTCTCTCCCTGATAGGAAAGCAGGATCTCCGCAGTTACCGCATCTTCCTGATAATCAACCGGAAGCGCCAGAACATAATCCATGGCGATATCGGCCGTTCCCGCCGCAACATCCAGCCGCCGGGTGGTCCAGTGCACGTCGCGGATGTGGACGGGCCGTTCGATGTTCAGCCGCACGCTCCGCCAAAGGCCGGCGCTCACCAGCCGGGGCATGATATCCCAGCCGAAGGAATGGGCCGCCTTGCGCACCCAGGGCGCCTCGGTCCGTCCCCAGTTGTAGGAGAACACGGGCGGAAACGCTTTCCGCACCTCCAGCACGGTAGAGCGGATATATACCTCCAGCCGGTTTTCCGCGCCGATGGGCTGCAGCAGCCCGCTCACCTCTGTCTTGCAGGGAGTGAGCATGTTGTCGTTCGAGGCAAGGTGCCGTCTGTTCAGCCAAATCTCCGCGTAGCAGTCGATGCCCCCGAAATCCAGCTCCAGGCAGTCTTCCGCCTCATGCGGGGGCGTGACGAACGTCCGGCTGTACCGCCACTGGAATCCTTCCCACGGGCGTAGGGCATAGACGTTGCTGCCCACCTCGGGATTCTCCACGATACCCGCAGCCAGCAGGTCCAGTTCCACGTTTCCGGGAACCGTGGCCGGTATGGTCCGATAATCGATGCCCGCCATCCCCTCCGGTCCTACCACCGCAACGGGCCCCTGCTTCCAGAAATCCAGGGTCCACGTACCGTCCAGGCTGATGGTCCGGGCCGCCTTCAACGGGGCGGCCGGGCAAGCCAGGCTTGCCACCAAAGACAAGAGGAAAAGCAGGATGCGTTTCATAGTAATTAATTGAAAATAAGGGCGGTAGCCCAGACCTCGCAGCCTTCTCCGCGGCCTACGAAGCCCAACCGCTCGGTGGTGGTCGCCTTCACGGAAACGCAGTCTTCCTCCACCCCCAGGATGCCGGCCAGGCAGGTGCGCATCTGGCCGATATAAGGGGCGAGTTTGGGCCGCTGCAGGGCGATGGTCACATCTACATTGCCCACCTTCCAGCCGCGTTCCGTCAGCATGGAAACCACTTTTTGCAGCAGGATCTTGCTGTCGATGCCCTTCCACTCGTCCGACGTGTCGGGAAAGTGGTGGCCGATATCGCCCAGGGCCAGGCAACCCAGCAGGGCGTCGCACAAGGCGTGAATGGCCACATCCCCGTCCGAATGGGCGATGCAGCCGATGGGACTGTCTATCCGGACGCCTCCCAGCCACAGCGGAAGTCCCTCCGCCAGGGCATGGACGTCATATCCATTACCGATTTTGATTTTTTCCATACTTCAAATATAACACTTTTTTGACAATCCGGGCAATTCTGCGTATTTTTGTAATGTATGAGAAGATGCAGTAGTGTTTTGATGGTTTTCGTGGCGGCGGTGGCGATGTGGGTCACGGCCGGCTGCGGCCGGCGGGCCGTTGACCTTATGGACCGGGCCGATGCGTTGTTGGACGACCGGCCAGACAGCGCCAAAGTGTTGTTGGAGCAAATCAATCCCGACCGCTTTCTGTGCCCGGGCAGGCGGGCGCGGTACACCGTGCTGGCTACCACGGCCAGGGAAAGGACTACGATGGACCCGAAGGTCTCCGAGGAAGAGCGCCGGGACACCCTGCTGCGTGTGGCTCTGGAATGGTACGAACTGCATCCCAACCGGAGACCGAAGGACTATATGCGTGCCCTCTATTATTATGGGTACCGCCAATACAGGCTCAAAGACTATTCCACGGCCATCTATTACCTGACCCAGGCGCAGCAATGGGCCGAGAAACTGGACAATCCTTTTTATTCCGGCATGGCTTTCCGGGAAATCGGTTCCGCCTATCTTCTGTCTTTCAACTATCCGGAAGCCATAGAAAACGAGAAGAAAGCCATAGCGGCATTTGAAAAGGCCGGGAAGCCCTTGCACGCTGCCGATGCGAAAAAAGCAATGGCGCGTGCCTATTATTCTTCCGGAGATTTTACCCAGGCGCAAAAACTATATGAGCAAGTCTTGGAAGTGTACCAAGATTCGGTTTTCAGAAGCCATACACTGGTCTCTCTTGCTGAAACATTGATTATTCAGTCTCCGGATAATGCAGACCGCGCCATCCAATTGATAGAGGAATCCGTTTCGCTAGGCAATGCCCTATGGATGGACGGGTGGGGTGTACTGGCAGAAGCGTATGCCGTCAAAGGACAATTTGCCAATGCTGATAGCGCCTTGAAAGAAGTGGAACGGTTGGCAACTTCCGATGTCCGGAAAAACAATGTTCGCTATGCCCGATCCCGTGTCGCCCGTGCGAAGGGAGATTTCAGAACAGCTTACGATAACGAAGAGGCTTTTCGTTTAGGTAGCAAACGGCTTAGTATCACGGGAAAGAGAGAATCCATTACGGCTGTACAACGCGAGTATTTTCGGATGCTTGCCAAATACTCGCAGGATAAACTGTATACACAAAGACGTAATGTGCTGTTGGGGATAATGGCCCTTCTTGTTATCGTAGCCTTTTCGGTTTACTATCTCAGAAAACGCATTATCCGTTATAAGAATCAGAATACTCAATATGAACTTGCACTGGATAAGGAAAAACTAAGCGGAGATACCAGAAGGAACCTCGTCTTAACTTTTAGCAAAATCATTTCTGCATTTAATGATGGTCGTTCTGCCGTGGCAAATCAAAAGGCCCGGGAACTCTTTGCCGAATTTCAAAAGGGCACTTACACTCCACAGTTGGAGATGCTCGCCAATGCTGCAAACAAAGATGCCGTCAAGAGGCTTCGTGAAGCCTGCAAGGACAAAACTGGCTGGGAAGAGGAGGACTTTCAATTATATGCGCTGTTCCTTACCGGGATGACAAATGCGGCTGTCAGTGCCATTTTCCGCAACAAGAAGGGACTTGAGCTGCACACAAATGCTGTCTATACCCGGAAATGCCGTTTAAAAAAGAAGCTTCAAGAGGCTTTTCCGGATGAAAACTTCCATTTATACTTACAAGATTAGTTTTTTTGCCCCCCCCCTAATTATTTGACTATCAAACACTTATGATTTTGTAAGAAAATGCAATTCTTACAATGCTATAAGTATTTGATAATCAGCGTTTTACGGGGTTGGCCTGTAAGACTTTTTATTTTGAGAATTCGGGGAGAGGCCGCATCTTTGTGGTAACAAAACCCTATAATCAATGAAAAAAAGATTAATAATTCTATTTCTACTTCTATTTTATGGAGGTGGATTTAATGATGCTTTTGCTCAGTATAATCCTCCGGACACGTCACAACTTGTCTATCACGCTCCTGCCCTTGCGCAAATCGTATGCTCTTTTGACTACGCTTCTTCTGAGATTGTCATCACGCCCTGCACCTATACAGGTCTGGTGTCTGTGACCGTGACCAACATCGACACTGGCGCCATTGCCCTCTTCACGATGGCCAGCCTCTCCGGTGGAGAAGAACGCATCCCGTTCTTTGGCTATCCCGGTTACTACCTGGCCGAAATCGAAATCCTTTCCGGAAGCGGAAGGAGATACTATTTATTATTATCACCTTAAATTCTTTTCAGTTATGGTAAAACATTTATTAAGTTTTAAGACTGTGATTTGCCCACTGGCAGTGATTTCGTGTTTTGTAACAATGAGGGTTCTTGCAAGTGAAGATGTTAAATCCCTTCTCTCGGTTGAGCAAGAAACCCTCGCAAGCGGTGAAAGCGGCTCTGGGAAAAAGTGTATTCAGTCGTACGGATACTGCGATGGTTGGGATATGGACTTTGTTTGTACTTTGGGGAGCCAAACGGCTCCAGAATGTTCCAAGTATTGCGTGAAGAGATGCGATTGATTCAACATGCAGCAAGATTTGTCAAATTTGCCTTGTATCTGTTGGCTGCTGCCCTGTGTGGCTGCTCTAACCCGGGGAATACTGACACAATCCTGATGAACGATATTCTGGAGACAAGGGAATTTGTCTCCAGAATAGATTCCATATCCGTTGTCCCCTTACAAAACAACCCGTCTGACTTAGTGGGTTCCATGGTAGAGTTATTGTCCGATAGCGATAGTTATTATGTAATAGATAACCGGAATAAGAAGATACTGCGGTACTCACTAGATGGCCATTTCTTGAACGGGATAGGTCACAGAGGTCGCTCACAGTCTGAATATGTTACCATCCAGAATGTCCAGATCAATGATGATACAGTAAGGGTTTACTCGGAGCCTGATAAAATAAACAGGTATCTGCGAAATGGCGAATTTATCTCATCTCAGACAATTGAAGGGCTGGGGGAACAAACATTCTTTGACGGGGAAAACTACATGACATATTACGGCTATCAAGCCGTCAGGGGGTATCGATTTGCCGGATTCGCCGGGAAAAAGAAAGATTATCATTCATTGAAGATCGTCGGAAAGGTTTTACCTTTTACATCGGATGAACCGATTTTTTCCCAGGGGGATAATCGGATTATCATGCGTGATTCTTTTGGCTGCGACTTATATCAGGTAACGGCTTCTGGTTGCGAGCCATATGTACGGTTTGATTTTAAAAAATATTCCATTCCCGAGAGTTTTTTTACCGCAACCGATTATTTTGAGGGCGCAGAGCAACTACTGAATTCTACGTTTGCTCATATCAGTCGGTATGTTGAGAGTGGGAAATACGCCGTCGTATCCGTGATTATTCAGAGCCCGAAAGGGGCGTCCTTTGTCTATGGAATCAGAGATGATGACCAGTGGAAATGGTACTTCATGGGAGAGCCGCACTCCCAGCCATTGTCCGGATCATTCCGTCTTATCCAGAATAATTGTATGGTGTATATTATAGAGGCCTCCCGTATGAACGATATCCCGGATGCGGTAAAAGGAAAGATTACTTCGGGCCTCTATGGGCATAACGTTGAGAACTGTGATTATGTCATTGCAAAAGTCTATTTACGTTAGTATATTGGCCGGCTTGTTATTAATCAACTGTTTATTCGGTATTATAATATTGCAAAAGAAGGATGGGCCGGAACCGTTCGATGTTCACGAAATCAGGGAGACCGTTTTCTTAAATACTCTAATAAGAAACCGGTCTCTAGATAAGACTTTACACACAATCGGTATCACCGAGACCAGTTGGCAAGGTGTGCGATTCGGCCTATTTATTCCACCTGCTCCATGCATTGCCTGTGTTGAAGCTCAAGAGAACTATCTGTTGAGCTTTATGAAGGATCATGAGTTATCTTTTATTGTTATTTCACCAACACACGAAGAACGGAACACGAAAGCCTTTTTTTCTTCATACCCTCAAGTACGCATTTTCGGATACGATGCAGACTCTGTTATAGATGATAGGATTTCGTGTTTGAAAAGTTGCGTTATGTTTACTATATCTGAAAACCACGTTGAAGATTATTTTGTTACAAATATCCGGTTCCCGGAAATGATTGGGTCTTTTATTGAGAATGCGTATTAAACCTTTACTGTTGTATTTTGTATTAATCGTTTCTTGTAATTTACAACAAGGGCGTCGCATCAGTTTGTTAAATAATAGCGAGATGGCATTTGACAAAAACGGACGTGTCCGAGTGAGAATACAAAATCATGTCAAGACCTTTGTTCAATACAACACGATAGATGAGTTATCGAACATGCTATACCACACTCCAAAAGGAAAGATAGATAGTATTATCAAGAATAATCAGGACTGGCAGTTTGTATTTTATTGTAAATGCGCCTTAGCAGATTCGTGTCGACTAATGGCTATCCTTGATAGATACGACTGCTGTTTTCCGGTAATTATTGATTCGGAAGATCAGTTCCTTATTAGCAATGGCTATTCTCTGACCTACTCAGAAATCGGGATGATTTGTTCAGAGAATGGTCTTATTCTGGGAGTTTCTTCAATCGGAACCCGGCAGAGTTTCTTTGACGAGAAATTTGAAAGAGCGAAGCGAAGCCTGCGATAAACTCGTACAATGTTAATAACCATTATCGTGTTGATTGGATATCCTGCTTAAGAAGCAAGTAAATGAAAGTCAGACAATTTGTACAATGAAAAAGCATTCCGGCATAATTATGTTTGTGCCTATCCTCGCCCTTGCGCTTTTTTCACTGGCGGGCTGCGGGCGGTATTCGCTATCCCGGAAAATGGAGCGATTCATGGCGGAGCCGATTGTGCTGCCGGACGGCCTGATTCGGATACACGGCAGTCAGATTGATACGGGGGTGACGCTGTCCCCGCCGTATTATATCGTCTATGTAGATTCCATGGACTGCTCGACTTGTAGGATAGACAGGCTGTATGAGTATGATTGGGTGCAGGAAACGGCGGAGAAGCAGGGTGGCTATACGTTTGTGTTGATGATCCATCCGGCCGAAGGGGAACGTCAGAATGTCCGTCGTGCCTTGTCAAATCCGTACAGGAACTTCGGTTTCCCCGTTTATCTGGACAATGAAGGCCACCTTCGGGCACAGAATGAACAAATGTCTCTGGACCGGCGGTTCAATGCTTTCCTGACAGACGGGAAAGGTTTTCCCGTCCTGGTCGGAGATGTGACGCGGAGTGATAAACTGAAGGAATTGTTCCTTCAGCAAATCTTATAGCATAACAGCGGAATCCGAAAAGCCGGTAACAGAGTAGGAGAGATAAAAAATTTCAGAACAATGAAAAAATCAATTATTGCAGCAGTTGCTGCGGGAATCATGACCATTGCCGGAATGGCGGCCGTAAAAACTGTTTCGGCTGAGGCTAGCCTCTTCGAGAGGAATGTCGAGGCTTTGGCCGGTGGCGAGGGCGTCATCGGTATCGGGCGTATTTGCGCGTATGATAAATGGACGTGGTGTGTTTATCTTTATCCATACGAGTGCTATGATGGAGACTTCGTGTCCGATCCGATTGTCCCATAGCATGCGAGCCGGACTTTATATCATCTTATTCCTGGCGTTATTGTCAGGAATAAGTTGCTCCCGTTCAGGAAACAAATCGTTGTTCCAAACAACGGCAGAACCACTTGTTCCGGTAGATTCGATAAGTCTGGAAAAATATGGTATCCTTTTGCCCAGTATGGTGTTCCAATATAAGGATTGGCTTGTTGTGAAAAAGCATGGGGATAATTATTTCGATGTCATTAATCCACGCACCGATACTGTTTACCATATTTTAAAAAAGGGGCGGGGGCCGCAGGAGGTGATATCTATAACATCCGTTCAGCAGATGGGGGAAATCGTGTATGTGTTTGATATTAACCGGAACAGGATGATGGCGGTAAATATAGAGTCTGCCATCAATGAAGAAATTGAATGTGTAATTGTTGATACGGTAGTTTACAAGCCGCTGGTTGGAGATTGCCGTCCGTTCATCATCAGAATGGCGGAGAACGGGCAGTATGCAACCGGAAATTTCCCGGATAAAAGTTGGTATGTTTTTTCTGACAAGAACGGGGTGGTCCGCTCTTCCATACCACGGTTTTCTGTCAGGGACGAAGATCTTCTTACGGAACAGGAATTGGCGGGAATTCATTCCCAGTCCATTATTACTTCGACGGAAGGAGGCGAACATGTCGCCGTGGTGTTAAACCGCGGGGTCGCCATCTCCTTCGCTGCATGCAGGGACGGTCAACTGCATGAAGAACGCAGGTACGTTGAAGCTGTTCCGGGAATTAAAACAAAAGACAGGTATAGGAATAAACATCTTGTCATGGACACAAAGGATTTACCTAAATTCTGCGGCATTGCTTCCAATGACCAGAATGTTTTCATTCTGTATGGCAGGAAGGATACGGATGCCTTGCGTCCCGGGTGGGTTGGGAAGGATTTGTTCGTATTTGATTGGTCTGGAAATATGCTCCGCTATTTTGTGCTTGACCGATATCTGGGTTCGCTGACATGGAGTCAGGGGAGGTTGATGGGTGTGACCAGTTATCCGGAAGCCAAGGTATATATATATGATTTGGGGGTAACGAATCCCCAAAAGCCGGTAACAGAGTAGGAGAGATAAAAAATTTCAGAACAATGAAAAAATCAATTATTGCAGCAGTTGCTGCGGGAATCATGACCATTGCCGGAATGGCGGCCGTAAAAACTGTTTCGGCTGAGGCTAGCCTCTTCGAGAGGAATGTCGAGGCTTTGACAGAAGGCGAGATAATCGTCGGTCCTTTGTGTATGCAGGTGCGGAATCGTGCCTGTGGCTCATTGGGTGTAGTTTATCCCGATCATTACCCTGCATAGTATGTTTTTGCGGCACTGTGTCTATATATCGCTCCTGATATTATTATGTTCGTGCCGGTCCGGCAGCGATGAGTATATCGGGAGCCTTAAGTGTAAAAGGATAGCGTTATCCCCGTCCAAAGAGATAGCGCTATCCGAATTTGACGTACTGGCACCACGGGCAATACGCATGTTCGGAGATATTGCAGCCATTACGTGTTCCAATGGCGATCATAACCTTGTTTTGATAGATTTGCCAACCATGGAGCAGAGGAGGGTTATACACCGCGGGAGAGGTCCTGGTGAAATGATTATTCCTGCGAGTTTTCACGAGTCGGACGGCAAAGGGATACTTTATGACCCCAATATGTCCGTATGCGTTTCCATTGATGTGGAAGAGACATACAATACCGGCGAGGCGGTCATGGACACGATAGGTTTGTTTTCCAAGAGCAACTTAAAGCCATATTATTTCTGCAAGGCCGGTGAGGGTTTCGTGTCCGGAAATGCGCTGGACGATGGCGTGTGGTATTCTTATTTTGACAGCAGCGGCAAGGTGTTGTCCAACGTGCGGGCAATTTCCTTCCCTGAGATTCAGGGGACCGGTTTGGATTTTCGCAGATCGTTGATGCTGAGTTCCGTTTACGCATCAAGCCCTGATGCCAGGAAAGTATGTGTCGCAAATGTGGCGACTGCGGCTCTGTCCTTTGCGGACAACAACGGCGGTGTGCTGACTGAATACAAACGTTATGAGATTTCGCCTCCCATTATGATTTCAAAGGCGTACGGAACAGTTTTTTCTCCGGATTCCAAGGATTACTTTCGTGATATCTATGCTACAAATGACAAGGTCTATCTGTTGTATTCCGGCAATCCGCTTCAAGGAGGCGATATACCCAGCTATGAAGGGAGGTATGTTGTAGAGTATGATTGGGACGGACGGGTTTGCCGGTTGATTGAATTGTCTCATACCATTTCCTCTTTTTATCTGCAGGGGGACAATCTGATAGCCCTGACCACATTCCCGGACACGAAGATTTTATTCTTCGCAACGGAATAAAAGATGCCCCCTATGAATGCTATTCTGGAAATTCTTTTTTATGATTTTGAAAGATTATGGGGAATAAAGTGACCATTGGCAGCAGAACAATTTTTTTCCTCCTCGCCTTTGCGCTTTTTTCACTGGCGGGCTGCGGGCGGTATTCGCTGTCCCGGCGGATGGAGCGGTTCATGGCGGAGCCGATTGTGCTGCCGGACGGCCTGATTCGGATACACGGCAGTCAGATTGATACGGGGGTGACGCTGTCCCCGCCGTATTATATCGTCTATGTAGATTCCATGGACTGCTCGACCTGTAGGATAGACAGGCTGCATGAGTATGATTGGGTGCAGGAAACGGCGGAGAAGCAAGGCGGCTATACGTTTGTATTGATTATCCACCCCGCCAACGGGGAACGTCAGAATGTACGTCGTGCCTTGTCAAATCCGTACAGGAATTTCGGTTTTCCTGTTTATCTGGACAATGAAGGCCACCTTCGGGCACAGAATGAACAAATGTCTCTGGACCGGCGATTCAATGCCTTCCTGACGGACGGGAAAGGATTTCCCGTCCTGGTCGGAGATGTGACGCGGAGTGAGAAACTGAAGGAATTGTTCCTTCAGCATTACATAAAATAGGAAAATACTTTCAATTCATTACGTCATGTTTAACAAAAAAACTTTAATGTCCGCGCTGGCGACGATTGTGGTGGCTGGCGGCGCAATCCTATTCATGAATGCCGGCGAGAAGCAGGATTCCCTGTTCGCCGAGAATGTCGAAGCTTTGGCACAAGATGAGGGAGCCATCATCACATGTGGGGAGGGAAGATGCGGTCGATGCTTTGAAGAAAAAAAATTCTGGCCATTTTATAAATGTAATTGGACTGGCGCCCAATCGGATTACTGTGATTGTGATAAAATCGGATGGCTTTAAGAAACATGCTTGTAGCCACGGCCATTGTTGCCGTGGCCGTTGTCTCTTGCGTTCAGCGTAAAGAAGCAACGATTCTGCGGGTGGATATCAACCCTTCTTCCGCCGGGACCTGTTCTATTTTCGATTTCTTTGAGAAGATTGACATTATCCCGTTGGAGGATTCCTGTCTTATCAGCAATGGACAATTCAGCGAACCTCAGTACTGGGCTGTTTCTGATTCCGGCTACTTCGTGTTGGATGAAAGGAACAACAACGTGGTTTCTTTTGATACGAGCGGTCATTATCGTGGTGTCATCTCAAGAAGAGGACGTGCGCAAAACGAATACTCTTTGGCGTACGGCATACAAATCAATGACATATCCAAGACAGTGACGGTGCAGGATCCGAGAGGCAGTTTTTTCCGCTATGACTACTCCGGACGCTTTGTTGGAAAAGATAAGGTGAAAGGATTGACGGCTATGCATAACTTTTTAGAAACGTCAACAGGCACGGTCCTATTTTCCTTTTCCACAGACGCTCATCTTTATCTTTGGGAAGATGGCTCACTCTCTACAATCCATTATACGCCAAGCATACGAATTAATAAAGGCGATTATCGAGCCCCCTTCCCTTTTATCCATCATGAAAGCGAGGCTTATATTTACGAAGGAATGACAGGAGAGATTTACGAAATCAATAGGAAAACGAGACAGACGGAGTTGAAATACACCTGGGATTTCGGACAGAACAACCCCGATTTATCCAGGATTTCCCGTCCGGATTATGATTTTCTGGAGTCTTTGAAAAATGAGTTTTACAACGAGGTATTTCCGTTTCTTCATATAATCCGTTTTGGTGAGACTCTGGTCGCTAATGTAATATATCATAATCACGAAAATGCTTTGTTCTATGATTTGGAAACACATAAATCTGTTTTCATAAACAGGTTCAAGGAAGGAGTAAGATTCAAGGCTCATAAGGAGAAGGGTGGTTCATTGTATTTTATGACAGACGTTGAATCGTTGGATGAGTTTGCCAGTCCTTTGATATTAGACGGGCATAACCGGCAAATATATGAATCCATGCAGGGCCGGCAAAAGAACCCTGTAATAATTATTTATAGAGGTTTCCATAAAAATTCTATTGCCTGCCATATATAAGTGTATAAGGGAATGTCCCTGTTATTACAGTAGATTATCGAATCGTGAAGAAACTGGTTTACATCCTGTTGGGATTTGTGCTCATCTATGGATTCACGCGGGTTTTCCTGGTGGATTCGTTCATCGCGAAGGGGAATTCCATGTTCCCGGCCGTGGTGGAGGGTGAACGCATATTTGTTGACAAGACGCTTCTGGGACCGCGGCTGTACACGGATTATGATTTTACCGGTCCCGGGTTGAATAGTATCCGGCTTCCAGGCCGGGGCCGCCTGCGGACGGGAGATTGGGTCATCACCAACTACCCCTACGCATGCAGCAAGGATACCATCAGTTTCAAAATCAATTACGTTTACCTGAAGCGTTGCTACGGCGCACCGGGAGAGACGGTATCCATCGTCAATGGTTTCTATCGTAACGATGCCGTTCCGGGCATAATCGGCTCCGCAGCCATGCAGCAGGAACTCCGTGACACCCCGGATTCCGTGCTGACGGAGCAAGGGGTAGTACTGTCGGCCCTGCAGGTAGCCAAAGAATTGGGCTGGACCATCAAGGATTTCGGGCCGCTATATGTGCCCAAGGCCGGGGATGTCGTGCCTGTCTCCGTGGCGGACTTCCGGAAATACCGCCGGCTTATCCAGTATGAAACGGGGATCAGGCCCATCGCGAAAAAAGGAGCGGTCTATCTGGGGGACGAAGTCATCACGGAATACCGGTTCACGCAAAATTATGTCTTTCTGGGCGGGGACAACGTGCTGAATTCAGAAGATAGCCGCTATTTCGGCCTGGTCCCGGAAAGCTATATCGTGGGGATTGTCTGCCGGAAAGGCGGGCGCGGTTCCCTGAGACGGGCGGTGATGCGCCATTACCGCGACGACTTGCAGAAGAGGGAAGCGGCTGCCTTCCTCTTCCAATGGATGAAATACCATTATTCTTATGGCTCCGGAATAAATCGGTACTACGATGCCGTTGATTCACTGCTTCAGGGACCGCTGGACAAAGAACGCTATAAGAACGGAATGCGGCAGGTGTTTGCCCGCCATAAGGGAGACCTGCGCCTGTTCAACGACTATGAATCCATTACGCCGGAGTGGCTGGTTTCATCCATCGACCGGGCTTTTGACACTTGGAAAAACGGGAAATGGGCGTGCCATCTGGACTTTGAAGAATTCTGCGAATATCTGCTTCCCTACAAATGCATGGAACTCCAGCCGCTGGATAGCTGGCGGGAAGACAACGCCGGTTTATTCCGGGGAGACATGGACCGCATGGAGAGGGAATGCCGGGAATTCAACAACAATCCCCGCGTGGCGGCATTGGAGGTGAACCGGGCCTTGACCGGAGGTTACCTGAAATATACAAAGCAACTGGACAGTTACCCCATCTTCCGTCCCTCCACGCTGATGCGGATTCCTTACGGCACCTGTCAGGAATCGTGTACGGCGGCCCTTCAGATCATGCGCTCGAAAGGGCTTCCGGTAGCCCTTGATTTTACGCCCCAGTGGGCGAACCGGAAATACGGGCACCTATGGTTGAGCGTTCTGAATTTGCGCCATAAGAGTGAGCCCTTCTCTCCGTTTGAGATTGAGGGAGGGAAAGACGAGCACGCCAATCGCCCCATGTCAAAGGTGTACCGGGTGACTTATGCCGCGGATCCGGAACTGCTGTCCCGGAGGGAAAAGGGCGAGTATCTGCCTTCCTCGTTGAAAAACATCTTCGTGAAAGACGTGAGCGAAGAATACGTGAGGACATCCGATGTACGGGTGCCGGCTTTCCCTGGAAAAAGAATTGGCGGGAATATTTATGTGGCGACATTCAACAACCAGGAATGGATTCCGGTCGCCTGCGGAAAAAAACGATGGAGAAGGCAGCTGCGCTTCGACAGTTTGGGGCAGAATGTTCTGTACCTCCCCGTGCAGGTGCTGAAGGACGGTACGATGGAGGCCATCGGACATCCCTTCTTCCTCGGACCGGACGGAAAGGTAACTATCATGCATACGGAGAATCCGCAGTGGCGGGAGGCGGACTTGTTCCGGAAATATCCGGTATATGAGTACGTGTACCGGAATCAGGCGAAGGTCCGGGGCGGAGTCATTGAGTACGCTGCGTCGCCGTCGTTCGCCGGGGCACAGACGGCCGCGGAATTCCCCGCCGACAGCCTGACGCTGGCCGGCTCCGTGGAGGTGGCAAATACGTCGGCGGCCCGATACTGGCGTTTCCGGTCTTCTGATGCCGGCCGCTGCGATATGGCGGAACTCATCTTTTATGATAAAAAGGGACAGTGTTTATCTCCGAAACTGATTCTCTGCGGCCGGGAAGTCCATCCGCAGAACAAAGTAAACCTGGCTACGGCCATCAATGACGACGATCCGCTGACTTTTTTCAGTGCACGTGGAGAGGATGACATCTGGGTGGGCTTTGATTTCGGGGAGCCGGCAACAATCGGGACCGTTGACTATTTCCGCCGGAGCGACGGAAACAATCTTTATCCCGGGTATCAATACACGCTGTTCTGCTGGAATGGAAATCAGTGGCAGGAACTGGACAGCCGGGAGGCGGACAAAAGCCTTTGCTTCCATGCCTCCGTTCCCGAGGAAACGCTGCTCTGGCTGGTCTGCAGGACGACCGGAACGGAAAGCCGTCCCTTTGTTATTGATAAAAATGGACAAATACAATGGTATTAGATCAGTTATCAAAAAATAATGGCGGAATCCGAAAAGCCCATAATAGAGTAGGAAGAAATTAACATTTTTATTTATTATGTTTAACAAAAAAACAATAGTGTCCGCGCTGGCTACGGTCGTGGTGGCTTGCAGCGCATTCTTATTCATGAATGTCGGTGGAAAGCAGGATTCCCTGTTTGCCGAGAATGTCGAGGCTTTGGCCGAAGTTGAGCAACCAAATGTTACGTTCTGCATCTTTTCTCCTGATTATCATTGTGAAGCTCTTCACCCGACAGATCCTGATAAAGATATGATTAGGTATTATGCAAAGTGGTGGTAATATTTCATGAAGAGGAATAACCATTATCTCTTGGCTTGTCTCTGTCTGTTTGTATGTTCCTGCAGCCATTCAAACAGACAGTGTACGGCCGTTCCTGTTTCCGAGGCAGAAAAAGGAGAGGTCGTCTATACGTATGGGAGCGATAATATGATTATGGGCCTATATTTAAGCGACAACGATCAAATAGTAGCACTTACTCTTCAGGAGCCGTTTTTCTCCGTCATTGATGTGAAAACGAAATCGCTTCAAACTTCCTTTGGACGGAAAGGCCGGGCAAACGGTGAACTTCTTAATGCTCCGTTTGGCGTGAACTACCGGGGCGGTGAACTGCAGTTTTTTTCTTTCTCGACAAAATCAATGGTATATTATTCCGTTCCCGATGGGCGTTTCCGGTCAGAAATGGTTCCTTACCAGGTGTCTTTTCGCCCGACACGGGCGGTCGAAATCGATGGAGCGATCATCGCGACCGGTGGGCTGGAACAGGGGAGAGTGGCATTTGTGGATACAGATCGGCATATTTCTCCTATAGCCGACTATCCATTTGACATAGAGTCCGTTTCAGGAATCTATAGAGGGGGATTATATCAATCGGATATCTATGTCGCGCCCAATTCTCCGAAGTTTGTTGTCCGCACGATAGCCTCAGATTGTTTCGAGATTTACGAAATGGACGGTGCGGGTATCAGGAGGGTTTTTGTCAACGAGTTCAAATCCCCTCCAGTAATTGAAGGGAGGAGAATCAACTCAAAAAAGTGTGTAGCCGGCCATATCAGAGTCTATGTGGATGACGACTACATTTATCTAATGTCAGGTGAGGGCTGCTATCAGGACGCATCGAATGCCGGGCTATTGTCAGATATTATTCATAAATATGACTGGAGCGGAAAGTTTGAAGGGGTCATTAATTTGCCCGAGAAAGTTGGACCATTTTGCGTCAAAGATTCCATTTTGTTCGGCGCGGTAGAAAACCCGGACTGTTCCGTAATCAAAAAGTATGTTTGCGGACAGGCATCCGAAAAGCCCGTAATAGAGTAGGGAAATCACGTTTTTTTTATTTTATGCGTCATTCCTCTGTAATATCCGTCCTATTTTCTCTAGCCTGTATCTTTGAGTCCGTCGTCGGCTTGCTGCAGGTAGCGGGGCGGCTGGAGTCGCACCACGTCCTGTTTGCCATGACGGGTACCTTCGGGAATCCCGGTCCCTATGGCGGATTCATTGCCATGACAGCCGCGGTATCGGCCTGTCTGGCATGGAGCCTTCGCGGGAGCGACCGGTGGCTGCATAGGGTGCTGACCGGTCTGGGATGGACGGCTGCGGCTCTCGGAGCGATGGTCCTGCCGGCCTCCATGAGCCGGGGAGCGTGGCTGGCGCTGGGTGTGGCCGGTGTCGTGTTCGGATTCCGGGAACTGGGATGGAAGGTGCTGTGGCGCCGGTATCGGACGGGTGGCTGGCTGTGTAGCTGTGCATTGGTCTTGGCTATGGCCGGGGTGTTTCTGTTGAAGAAGGATTCGGCGCTGGGACGTTTGCATATCTGGCAGATGGACTTGGCAGCCATCGCTGCCCGGCCTTGGACGGGGGCGGGAGCCGGACGGGCGATGGGCGCTTACGGAGAAGTTCAGGCCGCCTTTTTTGCAAACCCGAGGGCCCCATGGCGTATCCGGGTGGCTGGCTGCCCGGAGTATCCGTTCAATGACTTTCTGGGTGTGGGCATGGAGTTCGGCCTTCCGGTGATGGCGGTGGTATGCTTGCTGACCGGGTGGATTGGTTTCCGTCTTGCCCGGAAAAAGAGTCCGCTTCTGTACGGGTGGCTGGTCCTGTGCATATTTGCCCTGTCCTCCTATCCCATGGTCCTATGGCCGTTCCGCGTGGCGGCAGTTTTGATGGCCGTCGGTGCTGTAGGCATAGCATTTGCCGGGGTGATTGTGGCTGGCGCATGCTGGCTGGCCCCGGTCCAACTGAAGGAGCAGCGGGCAGTGGACCGGTACGACCATATCCGCTCGCTCCCGACCGAAGGCATGGAGGAGGCCGTCGTTGCCGATTATGCTGGCCTGTATTGCGATTTACACGATAATTACCGTTATTTGTATGACTATGGCTATGCTTTATTTCGCTGCGGGAGATATGCCGATGCTATCCCCGTGCTGGAGCGGGGGGCTGGGCGCTCGTCCGATCCGATGTTCTGGGTCATCATCGGCCGCTGCCAGGAAGGGCTTGGGCGCTATCCGGACGCCATCCGGAGCCTGGAATACGCCTGGCGGATGGTACCGGGACGGTTGTACCCGCTGGTCCTGCTGAAGGAGATGCACGAGCGCCTGGGGGATCTTCCAGGAGCGGAAGAATACAAGGAACGGGCCCGGAACGTTCCGTTGAATCCGAGGAACAGAAACATGATGGAATTGCATGAGAGAATAGGGAAATGAGGTATTTGTATCGAATATGTTTGCTCGCCCTGCTGTTGGCCTGTCTTCCGGTGGCGGCGCAGCCGATTACGCTGGACCAGGCGGTGGAACGGGCCCGTACCCAGTCGGTGGCGGCCCTGCAGGCTCGTCAGTCATTTATTTCTACTTACTGGGCCTGGCGGAGTTACCAGGCTAGCCGCCTGCCGTCCCTGACATTATATGGGGACATCATGAATTACGACCGGTCACTCAATCTGCTGCAGAGCTACGAGGACGGATCCATGCATTATGTCAGCACCCACAACCTGCACAACAGTATCGGGCTGCGGATGCGGCAGAACATCACGGCCACCGGAGGAACGCTTACCCTTTATTCCGACCTCACCCGTACCGACCAGTTCGGCCGTTTTAAGGGACTCACCTGGTACACGCAGCCTGTTTCGTTGGCCTATACCCAACCGATATTTGCCTACAATGCGTTCAAGTGGGCGAAGCGGATTGAGCCCAAGGAATATGAAAAAGGACGCAGACAGTATTTGGAAGCCATGGAGAAATTGACGCAGACGGCGGTGGAACGGTATTTTTCTCTATTGCTGGCACAGGTTAATAGTGAAAACGCCCGGACAAACTGCCGCAATACACAGGCGATGGCGGCCGTCGCCCGGGAACGGATGCGGCTGGGCAGCGTGAACCGGGATGAGTATCTTCAGTTGGAACTTCGCCTGCTGAACGATTCCTTGTCCGTGGTGGAGCATGACGTGTCGGTCCGTGAGGCACGGATGGCGCTCAATTCCATCCTGGGGCTGGACGAGCGGGCCGAAGTGGAACCGGTATGGGAGGAGAGACTGCCGGACATCTGGATAGACTATGAAATGGTTCTTCGCAAGGCCCATGACAATGGCGTTTCCCCTTTGGACAATGAGTTGGAAATCTTGCAGTCCGAAGGCGCCGTGGCCAAAGCCAAGTCTGAGCGGGGATTGTCCGTCGGGCTGAATGCCCGCTTCGGCCTTTCTAAGACGGATCCGCTGCTGGACGAGACATTCCGCCATCCGCTGGACCAGGAGGTGGTGGGCTTGAGTTTCTCCATCCCGATTTTCGACTGGGGACTCGGCAAGGGGCGGGTACAGAAGGCCCGGGCAGCTCTTGAGCTTTCGCGAGCCAAGGTCCTTCAGGCGGAGAATGATTTCCGGCGGGAGGTTTTTACAGCAGTGGGGCAGTTCAACAACCAGGGCCGGCAATGCGGCGTTTCCCGTCGGGCGAAGGAAATTGCCCAGGAACGTTATGAACTGACCATGGAACGCTTCCGCAACGGAAATGCTTCCGTAACGGACCTCAATACGGCGCGGAGCGAGAACGACACGGCCATCCGCCAGTATGTAAGTGACATAGGCGCTTATTGGCGTTACTATTATGCGCTTCGGAAAATGGCGCTATACGACTTTCTCCGAAACGAAGATATTGATGTGGATTTTATGGAAATGGTAAAATAATGAAGAGGAACGCATTTGCATATCTGACAGCCTTGCTTATCCTGACCGCCTGTTTTGGGAAATCGGGGGACGAGGCAGGGAACGCGGAGGGACGCCTGGTGTCCCGTCCGCAGGTGAACGAGGTGGAGGTGATAACCCTTCAACGTCAGGATTTTTCCCGGCAGATTCGCTCCAACGGGAAACTTTCCGCGTCTTCGCGGGCGGCCCTGGCTTTCGGCACATCCGGGGAAATCGGGGAAATTGCGGTGCGCAACGGACGGCTGGTCTCCCGCGGGAGCGTGCTCGCCCGGCTTGTCCGGCCCGACCTGGAACTGGCATTGGAACGGGCCCGGGTTTCGCTGGAACGCTCCAGGTGGGACTTATACGACCGGCTGGCCGGAATGGGGTACGCCGCTGGCGACACGCTCACGCCGCCGGCGGAGGTGCTTTCCCTTGCCAAGAGCCGCTGCGGTTACGATGTGGCCGAATTGGCCGTCCGCCAGGCTCGCCAGGACCTGGAAGGGACCGTCCTGCGCGCGCCCTTTGACGGGCGGGTGGCCGACCTGAAGCAGAAAGTCCATGATCGCACGACGGGACCTTTCTGCACCTTGGTGGACGACCGTCGTTTCGAGGTCGATTTTGCCATCACCGAGCGGGAATATTCCTTCGTGAAGGCGGGGCAGGCCGTACGGGTGGAGCCATTCGCCTCCGGTGGTAGCGTGTTTACCGGGCGCGTCGAGGATATCAATCCGCTGGTGGATGAACACGGGCAGATCTCCGTCCGCGCTTCGGTGTCCAATACAGGTGGTTTGCTGGAGGGAATGAACGTGAAGGTATTGATCGAACAAACCGTTCCCGGGCAGTTGGTGGTTCCGCGTAGCGCGGTAGTCGTCCGAGACAACATGGATGTCCTGTTCGTTCTCACGCCGCAGGGGCGTGCGCGTTGGACATATGTACATATCGTTGCGGAAAACAGTACGTCTTACAGTGTCGAGGCCAATACGGACCGGGGTGCCGAACTGAAAGAAGGAGACCGGGTTATTGTTTCCGGCAACTTGAACCTGGCGGATGAATCCGAGGTGACAGTGAAACCCTGAGCGGCATGTTAAAACACCTTATAGACAGGCCTGTGGCCGTTTCGATGGCCCTGCTCGCCTTGCTGGTCTTGGGGGTCGCGGGCAGCCGGCTGCTGCCGGTTTCGTTAATCCCGGAATCCGACATCCCTGCCATTACCGTACAGGTCGATGCGCCCCGGCTTCCTGCCAGGACGGTGGATGAGTCGATCATCGCTCCGTTGCGGCAGCGGTTGATACAGGTGGGTGGGCTGGCCGATATAACCGGGGAAGCGAGAGACGGCGGCGGCTGTCTCCGTCTCACCTTTTCGCACGGGACGCGGATCGATTATGCCTTTATTGAAGTTAATGAGAAAATCGACCGGGCGATGGGCAGCCTGCCCAAAATAGAACGCCCCCGGGTGATCAAGGCATCGGCATCGGATATTCCGGCCTTTTACATTGACCTGACGCTAAAGGATTCGGTGGCGACGCAGCAATCCTTTGCCGAACTAAGCCGCTTTGCCCGGGAGGTGATAACCAGCCGGTTCGAACAACTGGAAGCCGTGGCGATGGCCGATATCAGCGGCTTTGTGTCAAACCGTGTTCAAGTGGTTCCCGATATCCGGGCTCTGGCTGCCCTGGGACTTACGCCCGATGATTTCGAACGCATCGTTTCTTCCAGGGATATCCGTCTGGGAAGCCTTTCCATCCGTGACGGACAGTACCGTTACAATGTCAAGTTTTCCGGCCAGGCGTCCACGCTGGACGATATCCGGAATACCTGGTTTTCCATCGGAGACCGGTTGCTGCAGGTAAAAGATGTAGCCTCCGTAGAAGAGGTTCCGGCTCCCCGGACCGGCTTGGTGCGCAGTGAGGGTCGTCCGTCCGTCTGCCTGGCCATTGTCAAACAAGCCGATGCCCGGATGGTGGAACTGAAGAAAGCGGCCGGCGACCTGATCGTGCAGATGGAAGAGGACTATCCGCAGATAACCTTCCGGATTGTCCGTGACCAGACACGGCTCTTGTCTTTCTCGATCCGGAACCTGTTGCAAAGCATCCTGATGGCGGTCCTGCTTGCCTGTGTGGTCGTTTTCCTTTTCATGCGGGACTTTCGTTCGCCGGCGCTGGTCTGCATGGTGCTGCCGGTGTCGCTGGTGCTTTCCATGCTGGCCTTTTATGCCACCGGACTGTCGCTTAATATCATTTCTTTGTCCGGCTTGTTGCTGGGTGTTGGCATGATGGCCGACAATACGATTATCCTGGTCGATAACATCACCGCCCGGTGGCGGCGTGACGGCGATTTGCGAGAAGCGGTGCTGCTGGGTACGCGGGAGGTGTCCGGTGCCATGCTGAGCGCCATCCTTACCACATGTGCCGTTTTTGTCCCGTTGGTTTTTGCCGGCGGAACGGCCGGCCTTCTGTTCCGCGACCAGGCTGTCGCCATTACCCTCGTCCTGTTTTCCGCCTATTTCGTCACCTTGACGGTCGTTCCTGTCTTTTACTGGACCTGGTATCGTCGCCATTCATCTTTTCGCCCGCATCCGCTGATGGAAAAACTTGCTTTGGACAGCCTGCTTCAGCGATTCGAACATCGAGGTCTCTCTTTCTTCTTGCGGCATCGGGGCATCATCCTGTGCCTGCTGGTTGCCGGGATGGCCGGACTGGTTTTGTGCCTGTGGGGTATGCCGCGCGAGTTGCTTCCTCCCGTAACGGAGGAAGATGTCCTGGTGCATATCGATTGGAATGAGCCGGTAACGTTAGAGGAGAACGTACGTCGTACGGCAGTTTTGGAAAAGCGAGCCCGGGTGGAGCATGTGACCTCCCTGGTTGGCACGCAGCAGTTCCTGCTTCAGCATAGTGGCCATCCCGGAACGTCTGAGACGACGCTTTATCTACTTGACCGCCGCGACCTGCCCGCCGTGAAGAGCCGTCTTGCAGGGTATTTGAAAGAAACGTATCCGGCTGCCAGGGTGCAAATGGAGCCGTCCGGAAATTTGTTCGACCAGGTTTTCCCTCGGCAGGGGTATCCCTTGACCGCCCGGCTACGTCCTTCTGCAGGAGAACGCCTGGAGAGCAGTTCTGTTACGGAGATACTGCAATCCCTGCAGGCTGCGTTGCCGCAGGCGGACATCCCATACCCGGAGATGCGGAAAGAGGCCGTGTTCGTGGCCGATCCGCAGCAGATGGCCCTTTACGACATATCCTGGACCGAATTGTCGGACGCTTTGGAACGTTCTCTGGACGGGAATCCTCTGGGAGAGCTGGTCCGGGGTCGCCAGGTCCTTCCGGTGGTCAGCGGGCTTTCCCGTGGGACGGACCTGAAAACGTTGCTGGAGGATTGTGTGATTGAAAAACAGGGTTATCGGATTTCTGCGTCCGCGTTAATGCGGCAAACCTTCGCGGAAGATTTGAAGGTCCTGATTTCGGGCCCCGAGGGCGACTTTGTCCCCGTTGGTCTTCAGATCCCTTCCCGCCTCATCCCGAAAACCATGGAAACGGTTCGCGAGGTGGTCCGTACGGACGGACGTTTCGAGGTCTCCTTCTCCGGTGCCTGGTTTGAAAATCGGGCCATGACCCGGCAGATGACGCGCATCCTGTGCATTGCCTTGCTTCTCCTTTTCCTCATCCTGGCAGCCCAGTTCGAATCCCTTGTCCAGCCGTTGATCATCCTGTCCGAGGTGGTCATTGACCTGGCTTTCTCACTGGCCGTCCTTTGGCTCTTCGGGGTATCGGTCAACCTGATGTCCCTGATCGGACTGGTTGTCATATGCGGCATCGTCATTAACGATTCCATCCTGAAAATTGATACCATCAACCGGCTCCGGCAGGCTGGCTTTCCACTTCGGGAGGCCATCTTGGAGGCCGGACAAAGGCGTGTCAAGGCCATCGTTATGACCTCGTTGACAACTATCCTTGCGGTTTGCCCCTTCCTGGTGCGCGGGAGCATGGGGGCCGATTTGCAATATCCGATGTCCCTGGTCATCGTGGCCGGTATGACCGTGGGAACGTTGGTGAGCCTCTTTGTAGTTCCGGTTTTATACGAAATCATTTATCGTGGACGCAGGCGCGCATAAAGGCATCCCGGCATTTTCGGCCGTACTGCTAACGGTAGCCCTGGCCCTGGCCGGTCTGGCCCTGTTGCCTCGGGTGACGCTGCAGTATCTGCCGTCCGTACCCGAGAAAGGCATAACGGTGTCCTTTTCCTATCCAGGCGCAACGCCGGAAAGCGCCGAAGCGGAGGTTACTTCCGTACTGGAGGGCGCCCTGTCCGGCATCCGCGGATGCCGGAGCGTCACCTCTACTTCCCGAAAAGGGGGCGGGAACGTTCGGCTTTCGTTCCACAAGAAAACGGATATGGCAGCCGTGCGTTTCGAGGTGGCGTCCCGGATTCGGAACCTGTGGCCAGGCCTGCCCGACGGTGTTACCTACCCGTCCCTCAGCGTGGGAACGGACGGAACAAAATCACGGCAGGCGATTTCGTTTGTCTTGAAAGGGAATCTTCCTTCCGAATCGATTCTCCGCTTCGTCCAGGCGCACCTGCTGGTCCCCGTGTCCCAGGTCGATGGCGTGTCGGACGTGCAACTGCGGGGTGCGACGCCCTATATTTGGGACGTAACCCTTGACAGTGATATGCTTGCCGCACTGGGTATGCATCCGGCCGATGTTGCTTCGGCATTGGATCATTACTACGGACAGTCCGCCCCTGGACTTGTCGAGGACGAGGCAGGGTGGGTCCCCATCCGTCTCCGGGGGGATGCCAGCCCCGATTTCGGTGAAGTGCCGATAGGGGTTTCCGGCGGGCGCACCATCTGCTTGCGCGATGTGGCGACCTGGCGGTACCGGGAATCGGAACCGGAAGCTTATTATCGGGAAAACGGCTTGAATACCATCACGATGGCCGTGTACATAGCGGCAGATATGAACCTGCTACAGACCGTCCGGGAAGTCCGGGAGGCTGTCCGGCAGGCGGAAGCGTCGTTCCCGGGCGAGATCACGGCATCCGTCGGGTACGATGCCTCCGAATACGTGCAGGAGGAACTGCACAAAATCTACTTCCGGACCTCTCTATGCCTGGTGCTGCTCCTGCTGTTTGTCTTGTTGTACAGCCGTTCTCTGCGCTACACCTGCGTCATCATCGTCACGATTACGGTCAATCTGCTCTGCTGCATCGGGCTGTATGTCCTTTTCGACCTGCCGGTCCATATTTACACGCTGGCCGGCGTAACGGTTTCCCTCGGGATCCTGATTGACAATGCGCTGGTCATGACGGACCACTATACCCGCTGGCGCGACCACAGGGTTTTCCCATCAATGGTCTTTGCGACGGCCACGACCATCGCCGCCCTGCTGATGGTTCTGCTTCTGCCGGAGAGCGAAAAGATGAACCTGACCGACTTTATCCGGGTTATCATCATTAACCTGATCGTGTCTTTAATCTCTGCCCGGATCTTTGTTCCTTCTTTGCTGACGCTGTATCCGCTAAAGGGAAACGGGATTGGCGGAAGGGGAGTACGCCGCCGGCAAGTAATCCGCAGGAAACGGTACGGCCGGGTCGTCAATTGGGCGGCCCGATGGAGATGGGCCCTTCTCATTCTGCTGGGAGCCGCCTGCTGGCCGTCCTGGAAACTGTTTGACCGTTCGCTTGGGAAAGGTGATTTTTACAGGACGCCGGAGCGTCCGGAACTGTATGTCCGTGCCGGTTTGCCGGAAGGGTGCAGCGTGGCCCAGTTGAATGAAGTGATAAGGGATATGGAGAACTACATCGCGAGCTTCGATGAAGTGGAGAGTTTTACCACGCTCATCAGATCCTACGATGACGCCCTGATAACCGTCCGTTTCCGGAAGGAATATGAATGGACGCCTTTTGCATCGCAGTTCAAAAGCGAGGTGATCCGGATGGCTGCCGGTTTTGGCGGGGCGAACTGGTCCGTGACCGGAATAGACGAACACTTTTTTAACAACAACATTATTACAGACGCCCGTGATAGCCGCATCACGTTGACGGGTTATAATTATCCCCGCCTGATTGATTATGCCAACATCTTGAAGGAGCACCTTGAAACGTATCCCCGCGTTTCCGATGCGGAGATATGGGGTGCCGGGTGGTATGGCCGTCCTCAGACGGAATATGTCCTGGCGTATGATCGGGAAAGGATGGCCGCCGTCGGTGCAGACCCATATGCCTGGTTCCATTCCTTGTCCGGGCTTCTGTATGATTCGCTCCTTCCCATTGACCTTCCCGGAAGCGGAACGCCGGCAAAAATCCGCTTGCATACTTCGGCATCGGATACATACGATTTGTGGCATATTGCACATGCACCCTTGCAAGTGGGTTCCTCCGCTTTCTCCCTGACGGATTTCGGGTCTATTACCAAACGGAAAAGCGGGTTGGAAATCAAGCGGCGGAACCAGGCATATGAAGTGAATCTCTGCTATAATTTTGTCGGGAGCTGGCAGCTCGGGAAAAAAGTGGCGGCCGAGTCGGTGGAGTGGATGAATACGCAGATTCTGCCGGTGGGATTCAAGGCGGAAGCCCCCGATGGCACCTGGGCGGGAAAACACAAAGACCGCTATATCTGGCTGGTGCTGTTGATCGTGGCCGTCATTTTTGTCATGTTGTCGGCCGCCTTCGAATCCTTCCGGGATGCCTTTGCGGTAATCCTGCTGATACCCCTGTCTTTCATCGGCGTATTCCTGGCTTTCGGTGGGGGCGGCCTGCAGTTTGATCAGGGCGGTTTTGCCGCTTTCGTGATGCTGGCGGGCATTACGGTCAATGCGGGCATCTACTTTGTCTCGGCCTTCCAGTCTCGGGGAACCTCGCTGCGATGCTGGCTGCAGGCTTTCTCGGATAAGGCAGCCCCCGTCTTCCTGACCATCCTGTCCACCATCCTGGGCCTGATTCCCTTCCTCTCGGATGGCCCGCAGGAGGCTTTCTGGTTCGATTTTGCCGTCGGAACCATGGCTGGATTGGTATTCTCCATCCTGGGACTGCTTATCCTTCTTCCGGCCTTTCTGCTTCCAAGGCGTTTTCGCAGACGGCAAACGGGAGATATTCAAAAATAATCCTTATCTTTGTTTTTTATCAAAGATAAAGGTATGGCATTGTTTAACTTTTTTAGCGAGCAGGAGCACCGGGGCTTCCATTATACGCCGCGCTATTACGACCCGGAGAAGGAGGAGCGCAAGCGCCTGTTCGGCCAGGTGGACGGCTCGGTAGACCGGGATAAGGAGAAGGGCGAATATGTGCCCGGCTCCTATCTGCACGGGGCCTTCCGGGACGGGAATTATGCCACCCGCCGCAGCCATTCCACCAAGGCACAGAAATACATCGCCATCGTGGGCCTGGTCCTGGTGGCGGTGGTGCTCATCTATATCACCAAATTCTACGCCCTGCTGTAATGGAACTGAGGATACTTCCGGGGAATGTGGCGAACATGATCGCCGCGGGCGAGGTGGTCCAGCGGCCGGCGTCGGTGGTGAAGGAACTGCTGGAAAATGCGGTGGATGCCGGAGCGGACCAGATTACCGTGGTGGTACTGGACGCCGGCCGCACCCTGGTGCAGGTCATTGACAACGGCTGCGGCATGAATCCGGACGACGCGGTGCTCTGCTTCGAGCGCCACGCGACCTCCAAAATCGCCACGGCGGAAGACCTGGAAGCCATCGGCACCTTCGGATTCCGCGGTGAAGCCCTGGCCAGCATCGCGGCGGTGGCCGATGTGACCCTCCGGACGCGCCGTGCCGCGGACGAGGTGGGCGTGGAGGTGGAGTTTTCGGCCTCGCAGCATCTGGCTACCCGTGAGACGTCCTGCCCGCAAGGGTCTTCGTTTGCGGTGCGCAACCTCTTCTACAACGTGCCCGCCCGCCGCAAGTTCCTCAAGAGTGACAACGTAGAACTCAAGCATATCATCGAGGAATTTACCCGTGTGGCCCTTACACGGCCGGACATCGCCTTTACCCTTACCCATAACAAGAAAGACCTCTTTGTGCTGCGCAAGGCCCAGTCGCTGAAGTTCCGCATCCAGGACCTGATGGGGACGACCGTGGCCGGCGAGTTGGTGGACGTCTCCGCCGAAACCTCCGTCATGCGCATGAGCGGCTTTGTGGGCCGGCCGGACACGGCGCGCAAGACCCTGGGCAACCAGTTCTTCTTTGTAAACGGGCGGTATTTCCGCAGCGCCTACCTGCACAAGGCTGTCAAGAAAGCGTATGAAAACCTGATGCCGGAGGACCTGAATCCTTCCTATTTCCTGTATCTGGAGGTAGATCCGCACAGCATCGACGTGAACATCCACCCCACCAAGACGGAAATCAAGTTCGAGGAAGACAACGTCATCTTCCAGATCATCTATGCCTGCATCAAGGAGACCCTCGGCAGAAGTTCCTTCGCGGCCAGCCTCGATTTCGAGGCAGCGGCGGACGAGATGCCGGTCATCGGGAAACATTTCGACGAATATCGTCCCGTATCGTCCCCCGCGGCACCGGTTGATCCGGATTACAACCCCTTCGAACCGGACGCTCCCCGCGAGCCGCGGACCGGTTTTGCATCGGCCGATTATTCCCAATTCGTGGATAAGCGGCAGGATTACGGTAAACTCTTCGAAGAGAGCACGCTGCCTACCCACCAGCTGATCGTGCTGCAAGGCAGATACATTGTAACCCAGGGCCGTTCCGGGCTGATGACGGTGCATATCCGCCGTGCGTGGGAACGGATTCTGTTCGAGCGGTTCCGCACCAGCCTGGCGGCTTCCGGTCATGTGAGCCAGGCGGCCCTCTTTCCGGTACCCGTCGAGGTCGGTCCCGCCAACGTACCGCTTTTCGAGGAAAATTCGGCCCTGCTGGCATCGATGGGCTTCGATATCCAGCCGTTCGGTCCCGGCACCGTGGTGGTGAACGGGGTCCCGGAGGGATTCAGCGCCGAAGCCGGCAAGGTGGAGGTGCTGGTGGGCGATTTGCTGCTCATCCTTTCCGACGGGCATACCTCGTTGCAGGGCGTGCTGGAAAACAACCTGGCGGAAAAATTCGCCCGTGCGGCTGCCGGCGGTATGCGGGAGGTGACGTCTCCCACCGAGGCCGGACGGCTGGTGGATGCCCTGATGAATACGTCCAACCCCGAGCAGACGCCGTCGGGCAAACGCATCCTGACGTTCCAGTCCATTTTTGATATTGATAAGCTTTTTTAAATGTATTATAATTCCGGCTCATTCTGGAACCAGATTCCGCAGGTTACCAAGAACTTGATCATCGTGAACGTGCTCATGTTCCTGGCCACCCTGGTAAACGAGAATTTCATGGTGGGGACCTTTGCCATGTTCTATCCCACGTCGCCATTTTTCCGTGGGTGGCAGCCCCTTACGCACATGTTCATGCATGGCGGCATCTGGCACATTTTCTTCAACATGTATGCCCTGCTCATGTTCGGTTCCGTGCTGGAACGCGCCCTGGGCACGAAAAGGTTCCTGCTTTTCTATTTCATTTGCGGATTCGGAGCGGCGGCCCTGCATATGGGGGTTCAGTACCTTCAGGTGCATCATTGGCTGGCGCAGGGAGAAATGAATAATTATTACAATCTCATCCGGACACCGATGCTGGGTGCTTCGGGCGCCATCTACGGCATCCTGATCGGCTTTGCGCTGCTGAATCCGGACGCGGTGCTGGTGCTGCTGTTCCCGCCCATCCCGCTGAAAGCCAAATGGTGGGTGATTATTTTTGCGGTTATCGAACTGTGCACCGGCATTACCGGCACCCGGATCGGCATCGCCCATTTCGCGCATCTGGGCGGGATGCTGTTCGGTTTCCTGCTGATGTGGCTGTGGAAAAAACAAGGGAGGATCTGGTGGTAGGCATGAGGCGGAAGCACGGACAGAAAGGTTTCATGGGACTGGCGGCCCGGGGATTGATGCTCCTGGCGGGCAGCATGCTGCTGTTGAGTTGCCTTTCGGTTTTCGTAGATCCGTCAAAAGCCTGGTGGATAGCCGTTTTGGGCGTGCTCTATTTCCCGCTGGTGCTGTTGAACGGCGGCCTGCTGGTGTGGGCCGTGATCCGCTGGTCAAAGGCCGCCTGGATCCCGCTGATCCCACTTTTGTGCGCACTGCCGCTGTTCGGCCGCGTCCTGCAGTTCTCGTCCGGAGCGGACGAGCCTACCGGGGAGGAAGTGCGTATCGTGTCGTGGAATGTGGGCCATTTCGCCCAGGCCGGCAACCGGAAGATCCCCGATTCGGCCGCGTGTGCAGATTCCGTGGCCCGTTTCCTCCGGGCCTGCAAGGCCGATATCATCTGTCTGCAGGAGGTGTTCACGCAAGACGCCCGGTCCATCCGGCGCGAACTGGAAGCCCGCTTTCCGGGCTATCATTTCGAGTATTATATGAACCTGGCGCCGGCGGGGTCGTACGGCAATGTGACGTTGAGCCGCCAGCCCATCCTGAACAAGGGGAAACTGGATTTTCCCCACAGTGCCAACCTGGCCATCTGGACCGATCATGAAATCCGCGGCCGGCGTGTGCGGGTGTACAACTGTCATCTGGAAAGTTACAGCCTGAAATGGAACGGCCACGACAGCACCCTGGTGCGCACCACCGAAAAGAAGTTGCGCGCTTCGATTCACAGACGGCCCCGGCAGGTGGATCAGGTGCTTGCGCACATGGATGAATCTTCTGTCCCGGCCATTGTGGCCGGCGATTTCAACGACGCGCCCGTATCCTTTACCTACCGGAAATTCCTGAAGGGGCGGCAGGATGCTTTCGTGACGGCGGGCAGATGCATCGGCGCCACCTACCGGTATATTCCCTTCCTTCGGATCGATTACGTTTTTTGCCCGCCCGATGCGGCTGTTTCCTCCTGTCGGGTGGAGCGGGTGAAATTATCGGACCATTATCCCATCATTGCGGATATCAACCTGTTTGAACATGGCAAGAAAGAATCAGACTGAAATCATCGCCGAGGCGCTGGCGGTCCTGCGGGACGGCGGACTCATCCTGTATCCCACGGATACGGTGTGGGGAATCGGTTGTGACGCCACCAACCCGGCTGCGGTGGCCAAGGTTTTCGCACTCAAGAAACGGCCGGACAGCAAGTCGCTGGTCCTGCTGGCGTCCGACCTGGACATGGTGGCCCGGTATATCAAGGTGATTCCGCCCATCGCCGTGGATCTGGTGGAGGTGAACGACCGTCCCATGACGCTGGTGTATCCCGGCGCCATCTGTGGCCGGAAGCCTGCGGATGGGGAGGAAGCCCGTGCGGAACGCCATCTGCTGGCCTGGAATACCGTGGCCGAAGACGGCTCGGTAGGCATCCGCATCCCCATGATGGATTTCTGCCGGGACCTGGTGGCCCGGCTGGCCCGGCCGCTGGTATCCACCTCGGCCAACCTGTCCGGCGAGCCCTCGCCCCATGTGTTCGCAGAGGTTTCGCAGGAAATCCGCGATGGCGTGGATTATGTTGTAGAACCCTACCTGGAAAAAGGCTCCACGGGCCTTGCTTCCCAGATTATCAAGGTAGAGGTGGACGGCCAGGTAACCATTATCCGCCCGTAACGCCATGGAAATTTTCTTTGCAGATCGGATCGATGGCGGTTGTTGCTTCCTCCCCGAGGAAGAGGCGGCCCACTGCGTGCGCGTGCTGCGCCATCGGGTGGGGGACCGGATCGATGTGATTGACGGGGTCGGCACCCTGTACCGCTGCTGCCTGGCCGATGCCTCTCCCAAGGGCGCACAGGCCCGGATCCTGGAGACGGTGCCCGGGTGGGGCGGACATCCGTACCGCCTGACCATGGCCGTGTGTCCCACCAAAAACAACGATCGCTACGAGTGGTTTGTAGAAAAGGCCGTGGAGGTGGGCGTGGACCGGATTGTGCCGGTAATCGGCGAGCGTTCCGAGCGCCGGGTCTATAAGCCCGAACGGGCCCGCCGGATTGCCCTTTCGGCTGCCAAACAGTCCCTGAAGGCGGCCATCCCTTCGGTGGAAGAGCCGGTTTCGGTGGCTGGTTTTATCCGGGAATGCACCGCTTCCCTGAAACTCATTGCCTATTGTTTTGAAGAAGAGACGGCGCCGCGGCGTTCCATCGCCGACGTGCTTCGTTCCTGTCCCGGGGACGATATCGCCATCCTGATAGGACCGGAGGGTGATTTTTCGCCCGAAGAGGCCCGGCTGGCCCTGTCCGCCGGTTTCATCCCCGTTCATCTGGGGCCTTCCCGGCTTCGGACCGAAACGGCCGCCGTCACCGCAGTTGAATCCGTTTATTTCCATTATTGCTTATGAAACAGCGCTACTTGTCGCTCGATGTCCTGCGTGGCATCACCGTTACGTTCATGTGCATCGTCAACAACCCGGGCAGTTGGGGGAAGATTTTTGCCCCCCTTCGTCATGCTTCGTGGGTGGGTTGTACGCCTACTGACCTGGTCTATCCCTTCTTCATCTTCTGCGCGGGATGTGCCATGGCGTTTTCGTTCTCCAAATATGACGGCTTCTCGAAGGAGGCGGTGATGAAGGTGATCCGTCGCGGACTGGGCATTTTCCTGGTGGGCCTCCTGATTAACCTGTACCCCTTCTTCCCGCTGGAGCCCCATGACGCCTCGGCTTCCTTCTGGCAGAACTACGGGTATTGGCTGGCCAACAAACGCATCATGGGCGTGCTGCAGCGCATCGGCCTGTCCTATCTGATAGCCGGCCTGCTTGCCCTGTGGCTGCGGAAACCAGCCAAAATCCTCGGCGCCATCGGCGTTCTGATGGCCGTCTATACCGGAATCCTGGTCCTCTTCGGGACCGATCCGGGGCCGTTCACGCTGGAGGGAACCATTTCCCGGAAGATCGATGTGGCGCTGCTGGGCGAGAACCATGTCTATCACGGCTACCGTTTTGCCGACGGGACGCGGGCCGCGTTCGATCCGGAAGGCTTCCTGGGTTCGCTCACGGGCGCCTGCTCGTGCTTGCTGGGCTTCCTGATCGGATCGATGATCCTGCGCTCCTCGCGCCGGCACGCCGCCGATCCGTCCGCTCCGAAGGATGCCCCTTCGTGGATGGTGAGCCGGATCTTCGTTTATGGCTGCATCAGCCTGGCCGCAGCCATGATCATGAGCATCTGGATTCCCATCTGCAAACCCCTGTGGTCTGCTTCCTATGTATTGTACGCCGGTGGCTGGGCCATGCTAGCCCTGGCCTTCCTGGCCTTCTGCATCGACCTGTGTGGGATTCGCAAGCCGTTTGTCGGCTTCGAAGCCATGGGCTCCAACGCCCTGCTGGCCTTCGTGCTGTCAGGTGTCATTGCCAAGAGTTATGCCTTCTTTAACTTCTCTCCGTCCGAGTATTTCGGTGCCAATGAATACACGTCCCTGGCCTATGCCCTGCTGTTTGCGGCGGTCATTTTCTGCTGCTTGTACCCGCTTTACAGGAAAAAGATTTATATCCGCCTGTAGCGCTTTCGATTTGTGACCATGTATATTGGACTGATTTCAGATACCCACGGCACCTTTGCCGAGGATGTGAAAGAATTTTTGGCGCCGGTCGATGTCATCTGGCATGCCGGCGATTTCGGGGGAGGAATCCGTTTCGCCCGGAAGATTGCCGAGTACAAGCCCTTGCTGGGGGTGCATGGCAATGTGGACGGAATGGATATTCGGAGCATTTATCCCCGCTTCCAACAGTTTGAGTGCGAAGGGCTCCGGGTGTTGATGACGCATATCGGTCTGATGAAGGGCGCCTACTGGGGCTTTTCGCCCCGTCAGTTCCCGTATGATACGGTTGCGAAGGCGCTTATCGACACCTATCATCCCGATTTGTTCATATACGGGCATACCCACATTCCCCAGGTGGTGCGTGACCCGGCTTACGGGATGCTGTTGATGAATCCGGGTGCATGCGGGTTTGAAGGACCCCGCGAAGTGCCCAGAATGGCTCTTCGCTTTCATATTGTTAATGGAAAAATCGACGGTTTGGAGAAGTGTGAGTGGCATCGATGAATGATTATAACATTTTTTTCAATAATTATTTGGACATTATCTTACAAATTAGTAGTTTTGCAGCGAAATTTGGAACGGTAAACAAATAGAAGGTTTAACATTTAATTTTATAGTACCATGAAAAAAGTATTTATGACTGTTGCAGTCGTCGCGATGATGGTCGCTGTCGCTGCTTGTGGTAACAACGCCAGCAAGAAGGCTGCTGAGGCTACTGAGGAAGCTGTTGAGGCTTGCGAGGCTGCTGCTGATTCCTGCGCTGCCGCTGTGGATTCCACCGCTGCTGCCGTTGAGCAGGTCGTTGAAGAAGCTACGAAGTAATTCTTCTGGACGATAATTACAGAACAGGCTGGCCCAAGGGGTCAGCCTGTTCTGTTTTTGTGTAGGGCGAAACTTATTTCGTCTTCTTGACGAGGTCGCTAAGCTTCTGGTAGAGGGCGTCGGTCTTCTCGACGAGCTCCTTGCGGAGGCCGGTGAAGTAGGCCTTCTTGCTGCCTTCAATCTCGCGGGCGGCAGCCTTGTCTTTCAGGCTGTTATACAGATCCACGGCTTCGTCGTACAGTTCGGCGACAGCGGCCTGGTCCGCTTTCGGATTCACATAGCAGAAAGCGTCGCAATCCGTCAGGAAAGCTTCCACCACGTACTCAATGTCTTTTTTAATGTCTCTTAAATTCATATCCTATAGGATTTAATTGCTGCAAAGATAGTGAATTTTCCGGAATAATGCACCTGTGTGACGACAAAGGCCCTGAGAATGGCTACCTTCGGACGAAATACCGTGTTTTTTGTCCTGGCTAGCCGTCATGACTTCGTTAGCCGTCATGACTTCGTTCCCGGACAAGATAAGCCGTTCTTTGTCCCAGGGGCTTCAATATTGCGGAATTTGGACAGGAAATCGTGATTTGAGTCCGGAAAATCGTTATATTTGTTTCGCCGGGACTTATCCCCGGTACTTGAATTATGAAGACATTTTCCGAACAGGAGGGCAGGTGCTCCCTCTTATTTACACAGTCCCAACCATTCTGGCATCTTTGGACTCCCGAAAACCACCCCGTATTCCTGCCCGACAAAGAGGCTTTTATGGCAGCAATGAGTATTTTCGCCATCTGTGCCCGAATGATTCCAGAAGTCAGAATCATCACGTTTCAGCTGATGACAAACCATTTGCACCAGACGCTCGCCGGGTCCCTGGAGGATTGCTTGCGGTTATTCGGCTTTTTCAAGAAGTACCTGTCCAAATACCTGAAGGCACGGGGTTTTACGGTCGGCCTGGCGTTCGGGGATATCACCCCACGTTCGTTGGAAAGCCTTCAGGACCTGCGCAATGTCATTACTTACAACAACAGGAACGGTTATGTGGTAAGTCCGAACGAGACCCCCTTTACCTACCCATGGGGCGCCAATGCCTATTATTTCAACTACGCTGCGAAAGCACGGTATCGCGAGTGTGGGCAGGCTCTTAACCGGGAAAGCCGGCGACGACTGCTGCATGCGCATGACGCAGACACGCTGCAGCGGCCGATCATCACCGTAGACGGGTACGCCTGCCCGATTGATTTTTGTGATATCACGCTGGGAGAGAACTTGTTTCGGTGTGCTTCACACTATTTCCGGGAGGTGTCCAGGAATATCGAGTCCCAGAAAGCGATTGCCAGAGAAATCGGAGAAACCATCTTTTATACCGATGATGAGTTGTTCGGGGTCGTGCTGTCGCTTTGCCAGGAAAAATACGACGTCATGAGACCTGCGCTGCTTCCCGTATCGGCCAAGCAGGAACTCGCTGCGCTCCTTCACTATGAATACCATGCGGGGAACAAGCAAATCCAGCGGATGCTCCGGCTCGATGCGACCGTCGTCTCAGCCATGTTCCCGCAAAGGGGCTGACTTGCGGCTCCTGACAAAGGCGTCTTTCGGGCCCAAATATGCTGTTTTTTGTCCGGAGAACGGCTCTACTCGGGGTTTTCGGACAAGAATAGACGATTGTTGTCCCGAAATTATCTTACAAACACAGAATCGGCGCGGTCGGTGTAGAGGATGCCGTCCAGATGGTCGCATTCGTGCTGGAAGATGACGGCCGTGAAGCCGCGCACGGTATCACGCCTCCCTTGCAGGGTGGCGGGATCCTTCCAGGAAATGACGATTTCCCGATAGCGCGGGACGATTCCGCGTCGATCCGGGACGCTCAGGCACCCCTCGGGGCCGCAAACCTGCGGTCCCATCATCGTATCGATACGGATGTTCGGGTATACCTCGAAAGGTTCGCCGCTCTTGTCGAAGCGCTGCACGGCCACGATGCGCCGGCGAAGACCGACCTGCGGTCCGGCAATGCCCACACCGTCCTGCGACGGATGGGTAACGGTATGGACCATCTTGTTGGCCAGCGTGCGGTATGTCTGTGTGCGGAGCGAACGGTCGGAAAAGTCCTTGGCAGCAGCCCGCAGGGTGGCGGTATCTTCCGGCTCGAAAATGCTCAGCACCCGCATCAACGAATCGCTTTGTTCGATAAGTTTCCGCTCGGCACGCGAAAAATCTTTCGGCTTCTCGCGTTGGAGCGAGAGGGCAAAGTAGGTCGAGATAAGAATGAGGGCCAAATATACCAGGCCGGATACCAGATTTTTATTGTTCATGCCACGAATATACGAAATTATTGGTAAATTGCAGGTCCTTGCTCGTTTTCTTATCGGCAATAGAATAGTAGAATATATGAAAAGATTGGTTTTGAGCTTGTTATGTCTGGGTTGGGCGCTGACCGCTTCCGCCCAGGCCGTCCGTCCGGTTTCGACGGCCCTCGCTGCGCCCGGTGTGGCCCAGCGTTATGTGGATCTGGTTACTTCGTCCGACCTCCTGCGCGACGGGCAGGTGGGTATCCTGGCCGTGACGGTAGGGGGCGATACGCTGGTAAACCACCGGTCGTTGAACCGCCTGCTGCCGGCATCGAACATGAAGTTGATTTCTACCGGCATGGCCCTACATTATCTGGGAGCCGATTTCCGGTTCGAAACGACCCTGGCCTACGATGGCGAAGTGGTGGACGGCGTGCTGAAGGGAGACCTTTACATCGTGGGTGGGGGAGACCCTACCCTGGGCGCCAAGGACTCCATCGCCACGCCGGTGGACGACCTGTTCGCCCGGTGGAAGGAGCTGCTGCAGAACGCCGGAATCCGCCGGATCGACGGACGAATCGTAGGTGACGGACGGTATTTCGATGGCCTCATCGAGGAACCTTCCTGGAGCTATGGGGATCTGGGGACGTATTATGCCACAGGCGGTAACGGTCTCTGTTTCTATGAGAACGTGATTGACATCAAGGCGACGCCCGGTGCTGCCGTGGGCGATCCGGTCTCCTGCGAAGTGCTCTATCCGAACACCCCCTGGATGAGTTGGGATTTCCCCTGCACGACCGGTCCGGCCGGGACGGGTGACGAGCTGTATCTCTATACCACCGACCTGTGGCCGGTGGCGCAGATGCGCGGGTCGTTTGCCCTAGACCGGAAACCCAAGGTAGAAGAGTGCTCCAATAAATACGGGGCCCTGACCTGTGCCTATTATTTCTATAAGTATTTGACGGCCAGTGGGTTCTGCGTTTCCGAGGGACCGGCCGACATTGGTTTCGACGGCCGGGTGCGAACCGACCCTACCGCATCTTTCGGCGAGGGAACCGGCCCGTTGGCGCCTGCCGCCTCGCAGTTGACCGAGGTGGGGAAGACCTATTCGCCGGAACTGCTCAAAATTATCAAGAAAACCAACTGGGACAGCGATAATTTCTTTGCCGAGACCCTGCTGCGGACCCTTTGCGTGCGCGAGCGGAAGACAGCCAGCTATGATACATTGCGGGTGCATGCCCTGGCCCTGTTGGAGCGGTTGGGGGTGGATACGTCCAGCGGCATCCATATCAGCGACGGCAGCGGCCTTTCGCGGGAGAATTACATTTCTCCGGACGCCATGGTGCGCTACCTGCGTGTGATGCTCCGTTACCGCTGCTTCGACGATTTCGTGCACTCGCTCGCGCAACCCGGTCATAACGGCCCGTACTTCGGTCGCCTGCGCGGTGAAAGCGAGGCGCTGAAAGACCGGATCTATATGAAAAGCGGTTCCATGGGCGGGGTGCGCTGCTACAGCGGATACGTGCTTCCTGTCAGCGGAGAGAAGAAAGATATCATCATCTTTTCTGTCATGACCAATAACGTCACGGCACCCGGTGCGAAGGTCTTTGCCGCCATCGACAAAATCATCGCGCTGATTGCTTCCGGAAATTAGTTCCCGCCGGTACTTTCAAAACCGTAGGAAATGACTATCTTTGCGGACAGATTGTTTGAACGATGAAGAAAACAGTATTGGTTTCCGGCGGTGCCGGGTATATTGGCAGCCACGTTTCCGTGGAACTTCTTTCCGCAGGGTACGATGTGGTGGTGGCCGATAATTTTTCCAATTGCGATTTGACCTGTTTCGAGGGGGTGAGGAAAATTACCGGCCGGGACGATCTCCCGCTGGTAAAGATGGATTTTTGTGATGCGGCCGCGGTGCGCAAATTGTTCTCGGATTATCCGATCGATGCCGTCATTCATTTCGCTGCGTTCAAGGCGGTGGGCGAGTCGGTCGAACAGCCGCTGAAATACTATAAAAACAACCTTGACAGCTTCCTGAACGTGCAGGAAAGCGCACAGGCGCATTCGGCCAAGGTACTCTTTTCTTCATCGGCTACGGTCTATGGCGAGCCGGACAAAATGCCGGTGACGGAGGAATCGCCCCGCAAACCGGCCACCTCGCCTTACGGAAATACCAAGCAGATCTGCGAGGACATCCTGCGCGACACGATCTTTGCTTCGAAAGGGGCTGTGCAGGGCATCGCACTGCGGTATTTCAACCCCATCGGCGCGCATCCCTCGGCCCTGATCGGCGAGCTGCCGCGCGGGGTTCCCAACAACCTGGTGCCCTATATCACCCAGACGGCCATCGGCAAACGCGAATGCCTGAGTATTTTCGGCAACGACTATCCGACCCCGGACGGAACCTGCCTGCGGGATTATATCGATATCGTCGATTTGGCGAAAGCCCACGTTTTCGCGGTCCGGCGCATGCTGGAGGCCCGGATGGAAGCCGATTACGAGATTTTCAATATCGGAACCGGCCGGCCGGTTTCCGTGCTGGAACTGGTGCAGGCCTTTGAAAGGGTGAACGGCCTGAAGCTGAATTACCGGTTTGCTCCGCGTCGCGAAGGAGACGTGCCGGCCATCTGGGCCGATCCTTCCCGGGCGAATACCGTCCTGGGCTGGCGCGCAGAGCGTACGATTGAAGAAACCCTGGCCGCGGCCTGGGCTTGGGAGAAACATCTGGCCGGGATATAGTGATGGCTGCTTCCACCAAAGTCAAGACCCGCTGGTTCTGTACCTCGTGCGGCAACGAAAGCTCCAAATGGATGGGGCGCTGCCCGGCGTGCGGGGAGTGGAACACCATGGTGGAAGAGACCGTTGTCACGGGCAAAAAGTCTTCCGTCCGGGGCGAGAGTGTCCCCGGCGCAGCCCGCAAACCCGTTCGCCTTCCCGATATCGATTCGTCGGCCGAGAACCGTGTTTCCCTTGGCAATGACGAGGTGGACCGCATCCTCGGCGGGGGATTGGTGCAGGGTTCGCTGGTGCTCATCGGCGGCGAGCCGGGCATCGGCAAATCCACCCTGTCGCTGCAGATTCCGTTGGCGTGCCCTTCCCTCAAAACCCTCTATGTGACGGGTGAAGAGAGCGCCCGACAGGTAAAGATGCGGGCCGACCGGCTGGGAGGAGATACTTCTAACTGTTTGATTTTCAGCGAGACGCTCATGGAGCGGATTCTCGAAGAGGCCGAATCCGTGGCACCGGACCTGGTGGTGGTGGATTCGGTCCAGACCATGTTCACCGAGCGGGTGGAAAGTGCCCCGGGCTCCGTTTCCCAGATCAAGGAAGTGGCGGCGATGCTGCTGCGTTTCGCCAAAGAATCGGGTATCCCGGTTATCCTGATCGGCCATATTACCAAAGACGGTTACATTGCCGGTCCGAAGATTTTGGAGCACATTGTGGATGTGGTGCTGCAGTTTGAAGGGGAGAATCGCGGCTCGTACCGCATCCTGCGCAGCATCAAGAACCGCTTTGGGTCTACCAGTGAACTGGCCGTTTTCGAGATGACGGGAAAAGGGCTCCGGCAGGTGTCCAACCCGTCTGAAATGCTGATTCCGATGCACGAGGAGGGGTTGAGCGGCACGGCGGTGAGCGCCATGCTGGACGGAACACGTCCCTTCCTGTTTGAGGTGCAGGCACTGGTGAGTTCGGCGGTCTACGGGACGGCCCAGCGTTCGGCTACGGGCTTTGACGTACGGCGTTTGAATATGCTTCTGGCCGTGCTGGAGAAGCGGGCGGGCTTTAAACTGGGGCAGAAAGACGTGTTCCTGAACATGGCCGGCGGCCTGAAGGTCTCCGACCCGGCCTGCGACCTGGCCGTAGTGGCGGCCGTGCTGTCGTCCAACTTCGATTTTCCCATCCCGGCCGACACCTGTTTTGCCGGAGAGGTGGGCTTAAGCGGAGAAATCCGCCCCGTTACCCAGGCCGACCGCCGTATCCTGGAGGCCGCCCGTCTGGGCTTTAAACAGATCTTCGTCTCTTCTTACACCACGCTGGACACCCCTCTTTCCGGTAATAAGATTACCGTGGTGAAGGTGTCCGACATTCCTGCGCTGGTTCGCGCACTCTTCAAATAATCAGTCCTTTGGGAAATAATACGGACTCTTGCAGACGGACAGGACGCCGGAACCGGGTTGGTCCTGCCGGCCGATGATGCGGCGGAAGCAGAGGGGCTTCCGGTCGTAGAAGTCGGGCTGGGTGGCATCGAAGGAATTGATCCGGACCACGTGGCTGGCATGGATGAAACGTCCGTCGCCGATGTAGATCCCCACGTGGGTGGCCCGGGCGGGCTTGTCGGCGGTTGCTTCGCGGCCCCAGAAGACCAGGTCGCCGGGCTGCAGGGACGCCCAGAAGGGCCCGTTTGCGGCGGGTTCGACCGCCTCGCCGCAGTAAGCCTGCTGGGAAGCATTGCGGGGAAGGAGGATGCCGTTCAGGAAGAAGGTGCTGCGGGTGAGACCGCTGCAATCCACATTTTTGATGGAGGTGCCGCCCCACATGTAGGGCACACCCAGGAAGCGCCGGGCGGTGCCCAGGATGCCATCATCCGTGGGTCCGTCAGCCGACGAGGAGGCGCCATAGGCCGATGCCCACGCGTCGAACCGCGTCAGTTCTTTGCTGCATACCCAGCCGGTACGGCCATCGGGAAGGAGCACGGGGGTATAACCTTTGCGGGCACGGCTTTCCTGTGCAACCCGCACCAGGTTTCCGGCCACCAGTTCGCACAGAATGGCACCCGGGCGGCGACCCACCGGGGGCGCATCATAGACCCGCGTTACAGCTGCCGTGCAAATCCATTTCGGGGCTGCCAGATAGGCCTTCAGCGCCTCGGCGTCCATTGGCACCAGGCCCAGTTCCGTTACCCAGGCGGTATAGGGCTCGCCGGTGCGGATCTGCACCCAGGAACCTTTGCGGCCGAGGATTTCCACTACCGAGCCCATCAGGGCCTGATCTCCCATCTCGGCTTCGAAAGCCGGTTCTTCGCGCATCAGGTTGGCGGAAAACGCCACTACGGCATATTCTTTACCGGCTTCGGGGACAAGGGCATCGGCCCGCCACTGGGCCGAGGCGGAGGTGCCCCAAAGCCCGGCCATCAGCCAGAAAGCAATCACGACAAGATTCTTTTTCATAAAATAGTATCCATTCAGTTATACAAAGATAAAAACAAAAACGAACAATAATAATATAAAATTAGAAGGTTTTTGCGAATTTATGGTTAACTTTGTCAAATTAAACTTATCACGATGCAGAAGTTCATTACCCGAGAAATTGCCGAAGGTCTCACCTTCGATGACGTACTCCTGGTTCCCGCCCGTTCGGAGGTTCTTCCCAGAGACGTAGATGTTACTACGCGGTTTACCCGAGATATCACCCTCCACACCCCGATTGTATCGGCGGCGATGGATACCGTGACGGAGGCCGACCTGGCCATCGCCATGGCCCGTGCCGGCGGTATCGGCGTGATCCACAAGAACATGACCATCGACAAGCAGTGTGAGCAGGTCCGTTCCGTCAAACGTGCCGAAAACGGCATGATCTATGACCCCGTGACCATTTCTCCCGAGGCTTCTGTGGGCGACGCGCTGGGCATGATGTCCAAGCACCATATCGGCGGTATCCCGGTGGTAGACGCGAAGGGCGCCCTGATTGGCATTGTCACCAATCGCGACCTGCGTTTCCAGACAGAGAAGAAGCGCCCCATTTCCGAGGTGATGACGCGAGAGAATCTTATTACCGCCCCCAAGGGCATTTCCCTGGCCGAGGCGACGAAGATCCTTATGCGCAGCAAGGTGGAGAAGCTCCCCGTCGTAGATAAGGACGGCCTCCTGGTAGGTCTTATTACCTATAAAGACTTGATGAAAATCAAGGATAACCCCATTGCGTCGAAGGATGCCATGGGCCGTTTGCTGGTGGCGGCGGCCGTTGGCGTGAAATCGGATACGCTGGACCGCATCGATATGCTGGTGCATGCCGGTGCCGACGCGGTGGTTATCGATACGGCTCACGGCCATTCCGCCGGCGTGCTGCGCGAGATTAAAAAGGCGTGCGAGGCATTCAAGGACATCCAGATCGTGGCCGGTAACGTGGCAACGGGCGAGGCGGCCCAGGCTCTCTACGAGGCGGGCGTGAGCGCCGTCAAAGTGGGTATCGGGCCCGGTTCCATCTGCACCACCCGTATCATCGCCGGTGTAGGTATGCCGCAGTTGACGGCGGTGATGATGGCCGCGGAAGCCCTCAAGGGCACGGGCGTGCCGGTCATCGCCGATGGCGGTATCCGCTATTCGGGCGATATCGTCAAGGCTCTCGCTGCCGGTGCCTCCACCATCATGGCGGGTTCCCTCTTCGCGGGTACGGAGGAATCTCCGGGCGAGACCATCATCCTGAATGGACGTAAGTTCAAGTCCTACAGGGGAATGGGTTCCCTCGAGGCAATGGAGCAGGGCTCCAAGGACCGCTACTTCCAGGATATGGAGGACGATATCAAAAAGCTGGTTCCCGAAGGAATTGTGGCCCAGGTTCCGTACAAAGGCACGGTTTCTGAAGTAGTGTACCAGCTGATCGGCGGTCTGCGTGCCGGTATGGGTTATGTGGGGGCCAAGAACCTCGAAGCCCTGAAGAAGGCGCAGTTTGTCCGCATCACCAATGCAGGCTTCCTGGAGAGCCATCCGCACGACGTGACCATCACCAAGGAAGCCCCGAACTACTCGAGGTAGATGAAGCTTTTTTCGGCATATTTCGCCCTGGTACTCCTGGTCGCCTTGCCCGGATGCAAGGCGGTGCAGGATTTTATCCACGACGATGAGGTCATTGCCAAGGTGGGGGACAAGAAGCTGTTCCTGTCGCAGTTGACGGGCGTGATTCCGAACGGGATCTCTCCGGAAGACAGCACGAACCTGGTCTTGCAATACATTACCACCTGGGCGAAGGACCAGATTTTCCTGGACGTGGCCGAAGCCCAGTTGTCCAAGGAAGAACTGGACGTGACCCAGGAACTGGAAGATTACCGGACCTCTTTGCTGAAATATCGGTACGAGCAGCGATACGTAAACGAAAGGCTGGACACCTTGGTTACGGATGACCAGGTGCAGGCTTATTACGAGGCGCACAAGAACGATTTCATTCTGAGCGCACCCATCGTGAAAGGACGTTTCCTGCGCATGTTCAAGGGCTCGCCGGATTATGAACGGCTCCGCGACAGCCTGGCCATCAAAGGCGATAGCCGCTACCTCGATTTCTCGGAGAAATGGATCGATGCGAATGTCCTCTCCCGCGAGTTCGGCACCGACTGGAAGACCATGATGGCGGCCGAAAAGAAGGGTTTCATCGAACTGGAAGACGGTTCCGGAAACATGCAGGTGGCCTATATCATCGACCAGGTGAAAGCCGGGACGCTGGCTCCGCAGGAGTACTGCCGTCCGGTCATTACCGACATCTTGCTGAGTCATCGCAAGCGGGCGCTTGTGGAAAGGCTGGAGCAGGAATTGATGGAGGATGCCCAGAACAAGAACAAGTTAGTAATCTATTGATTATGAAGGTTAAATATCTTATTTCCGCCCTTGTCATGGTCTGCCTTGGCCTGCAGGCATCGGCACAGAAATATCAGGTTATTGATAAGACCGTGGCCGTGGTTGGCGGTGAAATGATACCCATTTCCGAGATTGAAAGCGAAATCCAGATGCGGCGTGCCCAAGGCATGTCGTCGGACCGCAATATGCGTTGCGAGCTGCTGGAATCGATGCTGGAAAGCAAACTCCTGCTCATGCAGGCCCGCATAGACTCGCTTACGGTGAACCTCGATATGGTGGAAGGGGAACTGACCCAGCAGATCGACCGCGTCCGTACCCAGTTGGGCGGCGATGAGGAAGTGGAGAAATATTTCGGAAAACCGGTCTACAAGCTTCGCAACGAGTGGCGCAAGCAGTTCGAGGATATGAGCCTTACCCAGCAGGAGCAGTCGCAGATTGCCTCGAAGGTTGCGGATCTTACGCCCTATGAGGTAAAACAGTACCTGGACACCGCTTCGGTGGACGACCTGCCGATGATTCCGGAAAAATACCAGTTGAGCCAGATTTGCATCTATCCGGACCGCGAAGCCGCGAAACTGGCCGTGAAAGAGAAATTGCTCTCGCTCCGGGAGCGTATCATCAACGGCGAAAAATTCTCTACGCTGGCTCGTATCTATTCTGAAGACCCGGGTAGCGCCCGCAAGGGTGGTGAACTGGGAATGGCTTCCAAGACCATTTTCTGGCCGGCCTTCTCGGATGCGGCCATGGCCCTGAAACCGGGTATGATTTCGCAGATTGTCGAGACGCCGGATGGCTTCCACATCATCGAAGTGCTTGAGAAGAAGGGCGATATGTTCAATGCTCGTCATATCCTTATCAAACCGCAGTACACGCAGGAAGATCAGGAAAAGGCATTCAAGACCCTGGACAGCCTCAGGACAGAAATCAACAACAAAGCCGTAACCTTCCAGCTGGCGGCCGCCTTCTATTCCCAGGATCCGGCAACCCGCACCAACGGCGGGCAGATGTGCGACCCGAACACGGGTTCGTCCTATTTCGAAAAAGACCAGCTGAAACCGGCCGATTATGTGGCCATCAAGGAATTGAAGGTGGGCGAGATTTCCGAACCCGTTTCGTCGCTGGACAACGAAGGCCGCAACGGAAACACGGTGTACAAAATCATCCGGGTCGATAAAATCCTTCCCGCCCATCCGGCCACGTTCGAGAATGATTTCTCGGAGCTGCAGGTCCTGGTGAAAAACCGCAAGCAGCACGAAGCCATCGGCGAGTTCATCGACAAGAAGATTGAAGAAACGTATATCGTCATCGATCCGATGTTCGCGGAATGCGATTTCAGCCGTCCCGGTTGGAAAGAAAAGATAGCCAAGGAGTAAGATGACCTTTTTCCGGAGAATCCTGATAACCTTATTGTGCCTGCTGCCGGGTGCGGCGGGCCTTTTCGCCCAACAGACGGAGCGGAAGGATTCTTTGGTAAAAGAATTGAGCGCCCAGAGTGCGCAGTTGCTGGAAATTGACGGCGTGAGCTACCGAAAGGTAATTGGCCCGGCGCGTTTCCTGCACAACAATACCTACCTGCTATGCGACACGGCGCTCTGGAACGTGAACGACAAGATTATCAATGCCATCGGCAATGTCAAGATCATCCAGGACCAGACCATCCTTTCCAGCGACAAACTGGATTATCTGATTGATGAAGACCTGGCGCAGTTCCGCGGTACGCTCGTGCAGTTGCAGGACAAGGACCGGAACACGCTGCGGACGCATCATCTGGACTATAACACCCGTGACTCCGTGGCCATTTTCCGCAACGGCGGGGCCATGCGCGACAAGGACGGGCAGATTATCGAAAGCCGGACGGGTACCTACGACTCCAAAACCAAGCTCTTTACCTTCTCCGAACGGGTGAACATGTTTACGGATTCGGTGTTTGTGAAGACTTCCAAGTTGGTTTATGATGCCGGAAACAACGTTGCTACGTTTGGGAACAAAACTTTTGCATGGAAGGAGGATAACATGCTCTCGGCCGACGGGGGTTGGTATGACCGCCTGCGCGAGGTTTTCTTCTTCCACAAGCACGTCCATGTGATGAACAAGACCCAGGAAGGCTGGGCCGATTCGCTGTTCTTCCATCGGCTGACCAACGATGTGGAACTGTTGGGACACGCCCAATTGATTGATACTTCGCGTAATGTGGCTGCCCTGGCCGGACGGGTCTTCTACGAAGATTCCCTGAAAAGGGTAACGCTCACCCGCGATCCTGCCGTCATCGGACAGACCGAAGAAAAGACGCGGGTGGATACGGTTTGGTTCGGTGCCGATTCCATGGTCTATCGGGCTATCCGGGTGTGCGATATCGATTCCTCGCTGGTGAAGCTTGCCAAGGAGAGGCGGGATGAGGTGGAGACCGATCCGGTAATGGAATACCGCCGGAAAGCGGCGTTGGAGGCAGCCAAGGCGAAGGAAGAGGCTGCTAAAAAGGCGGCTGAAAACGACCCCAACGAGATTGGCAAGCGCAAGGCAGCCGAGTTGGCGGCCGAGAAGGAAAGGCTTGAAAAGGAAAAGGCTGAAAAGCTGAAGGCCGAGAAGGAAAAAGCCGAAAAGGCGGTCCAGGATACACTGAAGGCCGTTTCGGATACGTTGTCGGCTGTCTCGGATACGTTGTCGGCCGGCACAGATACCTTGCTGGCGGGTTCGGACTCGTTGAGCGTTGCGGATTCCCTGGCTGTGCCGGAGGTCCCGAAGGATACCTCACGGCTTGGATTCCTGACCGCGGTGGGCAATGTGCGCGTCTTCCGGAGAGATATGCAGGTGGCCTGCGACTCCCTCCTGTACTGCGACCTGGATTCCTTGGCCCGCCTGTACCTCGACCCGATTGTGTGGAACGAGGGGGTGCGGCAGTATTCTGCAGACAGTATGACGGTGGTTGTCCGGAACCGGATGCTCTCCAAAGCCAGTTTGATGTCGAATGCATTTATCACCGTGCAGGAGGATACCCTCTGTTATGACCAGATCCGGGCAACGGAGATGCTGGCTTATTTCGATTCGACGGGCGTGCTGGCCCGCTTCGATGCTCTGGGAGGTGCGACGGCCCTGTTCTATATCGAAGAGAACGGGGCTCTTGCTACGGTTAACAAGGTGGATACCAAGATGTTGTCGGCTCTTATGGCCAATGGTACCCTGGACCGTCTGTACTATTTTGACGACCCCAAGAACGATGCTTGTCCGTCGGCCCAGTTGCGGGACGAGGAACGTAGGCTGAAAGGCTTCCGATGGGATCCGGACCGCCGTCCGAACGGACCGGAAGATATTACGGAATTAACCTTGCGGCCTTCTGAACGGGCTCGTTATGAGGAGGAACCGCGGGCCGATTATCCGCTGACCGAGGTCTATTTCCCGGGTTATATGGCGGAAGTTTACCAGGGACTGGAGCGAATCGATTCCCTGAAACGCGTCCGTCGAGCCGAAGAACAGCGCCTTGAACAGGAGCGGCTCGAGCAGGAACGACTTGACAAAGAACAACTTGAGCCGGAACAGGAACAGGAGCCGGAACAAACTCCGGATCCGGTCATTGAAGGCCTTCCCGAGACTTCGGAGACGGCTGTTACAACAGCGACGGAGGTCGTGGCTGCGGTGAAAGACAGCCTGGCGGCGCCGCCGGTCCTGACACCGGAACAGCAGAAAAAGGCCGAAAGGGAAGCCAAGCAGAAAGCCGCCGAGGAGGCTCGGCAGGCAAGAATTGCCGCCCGTGAGGCCCGTTGGGCCGAGCTGGATGCCCGGGATGCAGCCAAGAAAGCCGCCAAAGAGCAGAAGGCCCTGGAACGCCAGCAACGCAAAGAGGCAAAACTGAACCGTGCCTATGAAAAACGCTTGGCCCGGGAGCAGCGTCTGATAGAAAAGTACAAGGCCCGCTACGAGAAGCGTCAGGCCCGCAAGAAAGATTAATCAGAGTTTACAGCAGCGTATTTCTTTCGATATTCCCGAGGGGACAGGCCCAGTCGGTGCTTAACGAATTTGCCGAAGATGGCCAGGTCCTTGAACTGGTAACGGAGGGCAATTTCCTTAATTCCCAGCTGGGAGAATTCCAGGTCCTGTCGGATTCGGGCGGTCATGTTGGCAAGTATGAGTTCGTGCGCGCTTTCGCCGCAGATATCCTGCGTTACGCTGGAGAGGTATTTCGGTGTGACAAACAGGTCTTCCGCATAGTGCCGGACGTTCCGGTGCGTTCCGTTATCGGCAGATAGCATCTCCATAAACTGTTTGAAAATCATATCTTTCCGGCTATCCGGACGGTCTGGATCTACGGCGCCGATGTCCCGGTTCAGGATTACGCAAAGCTCATAGATGACACACTGTAGAATGGCGTTGAGGATTTCGTCGTAGTAGTAACTACGGCGGGTCCTCAGTTTTCCTTCTATTACCTTATAATAACTAGAGGTGAGGTTGCGGTCGTTCTCGTCCAGATGAAAGACGGGATTGGAGCGGGCGTACATCAGCACCGTCCAAACATTTCTTCCGGTCCGGATGGATCGGAGAAAATCCCGGTAGCGCACCCCCAGGTAGCGAATATCGGCCCCGCAGGAATCGGCATCCGAGTCCTCGATGGGCATGCCGGGCGGGAGGATGAGGATATCGCCGGTGCCGATATGGAAGCGGTTCCCCTTGAGGGAGAGGGAGAAAGACCCGGTTTCGCAAATGCTGATCAGGACCAGGCCGCCGCCCTCTTTCATGGCTCCTTCGTACAAGGAGCGTGCTTCCTGGAATGTGCGGGGAAGGACAATTTCGGTTTGCATAAGGCAAAAATAAGCATTTTTACCGACATTATCGGAAATTTTGACAAGTTTTCACCTAAAAACAGGTAAATTTTTTCTATATCTTTGCCCCGGATTTTTAAAACGAACAAAATGAATAGAATCTTTACAGCTCTTTTGAGCATGTGCTTCATGGCCAATCTTTCCGCCTTTGCCGGCGGCTTTGTGACCAATACCAACCAGAATGTGGCCTTCCTGCGGAATCCTGCCCAGGATGCGGCAATCTCCGTCGGAGCCGCTTATTCGAACCCCGCCGGTGTGGGTTTCCTGGACAGGCGTGTCCACTTTGCCCTTAACTGGCAGCTTGCAACCCAGACGCGGGAAATCACGGCCAATTACGCCCCGCTTGCCTTTGCGCAGGCAAACCAATCGGCCACCAGATGGTACGAGGGAAAGAGCTTCGCACCGGTGATTCCTTCCTTCGATGTTGCCTGGCGATTCGATGACCGTTTCTTCGCCTCTGCCCATTTCGGTATCATCGGCGGTGGCGGTAAGGCCGATTTCGCCTCCAGCATCGGCTCCATCGAAAGCCAGATAGCCATTATTCCCGCCATTCTCAACAAGCTTGCCGGTGCTCCGGTATGCCTCTACAGCGCCGACCTGAATATCGTGGGTGAGCAGTATGTCTATGCGGGACAGATTAACATCGGTTACCGGGTGAACGACCATCTCTCCGTTTCGGCGGGCTTGCGGGCCAATTATGTATACAACCATTACACGGCCGATATTAAGAGCATCAAGATCTCCGGTCTGGAGAATTTCCCCCAGTTGCAGCCGAGTATGCAGCAGATTGGTGCGATGCTCCAGGATCGGGAACTCAACTGCTCGCAGTCCGGTTGGGGTTGGACGCCGGTCATCAGCGTGGATTACAAAACGGGACCGTTCAATTTCGCTGCCCGCTACGAGTTCAATACCAAGGTGCGCCTGACCAACAAGACCGGAATCGGCCAGGATGCCGGTATGCCGCAGTATGTAGACGGCTTGTCCGATATCGCCTCCGATATCCCCGCCCTGTTGACGCTGGGTGCGCAGTGGGCGGTGATTCCGACGGTTCGCGTGAGCCTCGGTTTCCACAACTTCTTTGACAAACAGGCATCCTTCTATAACTCCGCCACCGGACAGAATGACCGCCAGGATGGCATCGAGCACAATACCCGTGAATACCTGCTGGGCGTTGAATACGATGTGCTGAAGAAACTGACGCTCAGTGTGGGCGGACAGCTGACCCGCTTTGGCTGGGGAGACGACTATGCCTTCATCTATGACCAGAGTTTCAACGTGAATTCGTTCTCCCTGGGCGTGGGCCTGAACTATCGGATCAACGACCGAATCAGCATCGACGCAGCCTTCTTCAAGACCTTCTATGACCGCGTAGACAAGCAGATGGCAGATTACAACCGGACCGGCGATTCCACCTATACCAAACTGCAGTCGGCTTTGGGACAGAGTGCCGCCTATCTTGGCATCACCAAAGAGGCCCTGAGCATTCCCGGCTCGGACAGCCTTTATCGGACCAATACCGTTTTCGGACTCGGTCTGAACTATAGTTTCTAAGGTCGTTTTCTCCGGATTTATTCCTACCTTTGTAGGTATGAATCCGGTATCGGCTCGCCTGTTAAACCAGCAGCTTATTTGCCCGCAATTCACTTCACCCCATGAGGCGGTGGAGTGGATGGGCGCATTACAGGCACAAGACTATAAAATGATGCGCTGGGCGGTGACGATGCGCACGCGCCGGCCGTCCTTGAAAGCCTTCGAACAGGATTTTAACGAGGGAAAGATTGTCCGCACCCACCTGTTCCGGACCACCTGGCAACTGGTGACCGGGGAGGATTTGGGGTGGATGCTGGAACTCTGCCGCACTGCGGCGATGCGGGGCTTGCGCAGTTGGATGAAGACCAATGGGGTGAGCATCCCCGCGGAGGAGCAAAATGCTGTGCAGCAGCTGTTTGCCGATTATCTTTCAACGCATCGCGTGGCGCAGAAGGCCGATTTTGCCGCCCTCGTTGCTGACAAAGGGATGACGATGGAGGATCATCGGCTTTCCTATCATATCCGCCTGGCGGAGTATTCCGGTTTGCTTTGCAGCGGGGACCTGACGCCCCAGAAGAACAGCTATGCGCTCGTGGCCGATAAATTGCCGGCTGCTCGTCCTTTGCCTCGGGAGGAGGCGCTTGCCTTGCTGGCCCGCAAATACTTCCGCAGCCACGGTCCTGCTTCCGAGGAGGATTTTGCCTGGTGGAGTGGCCTGGGGTTTGTGGAATGCCGGCAGGGGATGGCTGCACTCGGGTCGGAACTCATCCGGGAACGGTGGAAAGGGCTCGACCTATATCGCCACTGCGACAGCCGGAGCCTTGGTTTCCGCAGCGGCCGGGTGCATCTGCTCCCGCCTTATGACGAGTATCTTATCGGCTACAAAAGCCGCCACGTATCCTTACATCCGGATTTGAGTCATCACGCCCATAACAACAGCGGGATCTTTTGGCCGGTGGTCCTGCTCGATGGCGAGGTCGTGGGAAACTGGCGCCTCAGCGGCGCTTCCGTCTCCGTCGATCTCTTCCATCCCGCCGCCACACTCCCCGAAGAATCCCTTCGGAAAGAAATTGAATTACTAACAAAAGTGAAATGGAAATAACGATAGAACAGATAGTTGCTGTAGTGAAAGACGCTTCTTCGCGTATGGTGCGTTCAGGTTTCGAGGTGCACGACAAGGGTTCGTGCGTGAATCTGGTTACATCTTCCGACCTGGCGGTACAGGATTTCCTCACGGAGCACCTGAAGACCTTGCTACCGGGCTGCGGTTTCCTGTGCGAAGAAGAGAATCTGAACGATTACGAAGGACACGAATTCGTGTGGGTGATCGACCCGATTGACGGGACGGCGAATTATGCCCGCGCCAACGAGAACTGTGCCATCAGCGTGGCGCTGCTCCGGGATGGCCGGGAATACATGGCCGTGGTCTATTGCCCCTGGCGGGGAGAGTGCTACTGGGCCGTGAAAGGCGGCGGTGCGTTCTGCAACGGAAAGCCCATTCATGTATCGGACCGCCCGTACGAGGAGGGCCTGCTGTATACGGCGATGAGCACTTACCACAAGGAGTGGGCCCGCAGCTGCCATGATATCATTTTCGATATCTACATGGATTGCAACGATGTGCGCCGGACGGGTTCTGCGGCCGTGGAACTGTGCCAGCTGGCGTCCGGCTATGCCGACCTGTATTTCGAACTGCGGCTGATGCCGTGGGATTATGCCGCCGCTGCGCTGATTCTCTGCGAGGCGGGTGGCTGCATCTGCAGTTTCGACGGTGCCTTCCCTCCGTTGACGGTTCCTTCGCTGGTGGTAGCCGCGAATCGTCCCGAATCCTGCCGCCGCATCCTGTCGGTCGTTCATCGCCACTTGAAACAGTTACCATATTCGATATGAAAAGAATCCTTTGGGTGACCGCACTGGTTCTGGCGGTCTGGACGATGGGGGCGCAGAACCCAGCGGGGCGTCCGAAGCACCAGAGCGAGCCTTCGGCGCATACCTTGTATCCCGATACGCTCATCGCGCAGGCGAGCCCGTACCGGGCGGGCAAAAACTTCGGCAAACGCATTGCCGTTTTCGGCGGATCGCTGTCGGTGAACCGCGAGTCGGATGTGGCCAAGCAGCTGTGGGCCGATTTGTTGGGCGCGGAGGTCGTTACCTACGGGGTGGGCGGTGCCGGTTTCTCCCTCCAGCAGGGGTATTCGATTCAGCGTCAGGTCGATACGGCCGGTGTCTATGATGTCTATGTGCTGTGGGCATCGACCAATGACTTTACGCACGGACGGGAATGTGGTTCGTGGAAAGACTATACCGAATACGACGGGTTCAATCCGGAGCGGCGGTCTACGCAGTGCGGGGGCATCAATTATTGCATTCGGACCCTGCTGGAGAAGAATCCACGGGCCGAAATCTATTTCTTTACGTCGCTGCGCTTTTTCCGTGCAGATGCCAATCCGGAGGCTTTTCCGTGTATATTCAGGCGCAGAAGGATTGCTGTGCACATTATGGGATTCCGGTGCTGGACCAATATAATCTCCAGGGGGTGAGCCGCTTTAATTGCGGAGAGTTCTACAAAAAAGACCTCCTGCACATGACCGAAGACGGGTATCGCCGCATCGGTCCCGTCCAGGCCGCCTTCCTGGCCAACGGACGGTAGGGGATTCCACGGCGCCGCCGGGAAGATTATCTGCGAAGAATATTAGCCAGCGCGTCGATGTCTTCGGGGCGGGTTGCCCAGCTGGTGGCGAAGCGCACAACGGTGTGCGTGGCGTCGTGCTTTTCCCAGAAGTCGAAGGCGACTTCGTTCGACAGACGCTCCATCAGACTGTCTTCGAGAATGATAAACTGTTGATTGGTCGGTGATTCCAGGAAGAATGTGCAGCCGGCTTCGTGCAGGACCGTCCGCAGGCGGCGGGCCATCTCTACGGCATGGCGGCCCAGGTCGAAATACAGCCCGTCGGTAAAGAGGGTATCGAACTGGATCCCGTTCAACCGGCCTTTGGCCAGCAGGGCACCGCGCTGTTTGATTTGGGTGAGGAAATGCTTGGGCGCGTTGTCGCGAGGGAATACGATCGCTTCACCGCACAGGGCTCCCACCTTTGTCCCGCCGATATAGAATACATCAGTAAGGGCGGCTATGTCCGGGAGCGTCAGGTCGCATCCTTCCGCCGCCAGGCCGTAGGCGAGCCGGGCTCCGTCAAGATAGAGCGGAATTTCGTAGCGGCGGCACACCTCGTGAATCGCTTCGAGTTCCTTTCGGGTATAGAGGGTCCCGTATTCGGTGGGGAAGGAAAGGTACACCATGCCCGGGAAGACCATGTGTTCGTGGTTGGCATCGTTGAAGAAGGCTTCCAGCAGAGCTTCAACTTCGCTGGCAAGCACTTTCCCGTCGTGGCCGGGAACGGTCAGGACCTTATGGCCGGCATACTCGATGGCCCCGGCTTCATGGACGGCGATGTGCCCCGTTTCTGCGGCGATAACACCCTGCCAGCTTTGCAGGAGGCTGCTGATGACGGTCTGATTGGTCTGGGTTCCGCCCGTCAGGAAGAACACGTCCGCGTCGGGGCAGCCGCAAGCGCGGGCGATTTTTTCACGGGCCGATCGGGTATATTCGTCGGATCCATAGCCGGGCTGCGGAACGAGGTTGGTTTCGGTCAGCCGTTCCAGGATGCGCGGATGGGCGCCCTCCGAGTAGTCGCAAACGAAGGATAACATGATCGTTTGATTATAAATGGTTTTGGATATGACAAAGATAAAGAATAATTGGGAAACGGCAAGATCATTGGAAGGAACGAAAACATTGGTCATGTCACAAAAAATCATTATATTTGAACGGCACATAAAACAATGACCCATGAAACACACGATCACCTTCATCTTTGCTGCTATCTTATTCAGCCTCAGTGCCCTGGCGCAGCCCAAGGAAATCAAAGTCACCGTCGATGGCATGGACATCGAGTTGGTTCGGATCGAACCGGGTACGGTGACCTTGCCGGAGAGAACGGCTTATACGTTGGGAAAGGATCCCCAGACCGGAAAATGGGTGTATTCTTATAAGGACCCCATGACCGGGCTCTACCAGGTTGTGTCGGAATCCCTTAGGCTTCCCGAAAGCACCCAGATCATCTCCGAAGCCTATTACATCATGAAATATCCAGTTACCCGGGCACAGTGGGGCCTGGAGAAAAAGGGGAAGAAGGCGACGATGCCTATAACGATGTCATACTCCACAGATGATGGCATAGATAATAACTATGACACCCACGCTGTTCCGTTCATCAAAAAGCTGAAGCAGAAAACGGGACTGGATTGGGCACTGCCTTCACTGGGAGAATGGCTGCTGGCCTGCGGTCCCATCCCCGAAAACGTTGAGGAGTATGCCTGGATAGACGGCGGCACCGTACACGAGGTGGGCTTGAAGAAGCCCAATGCCAACGGGGCTTACGACATGCTGGGCGGCCTTGCCGAAATGGTGGAGAGAGCATCTTATGAACAGGATGGCAAGCTGGTAATAGAGCATCCCCGCTACGTGGGTGGCATTCCAGTCATGGGAGCCAAAGCTTACAAGAAAGACCCATCCAAACTGCTGGAGCTGATGAGTCGCGCCCCTGTTTCCAGCATGTGGCCTCCTACCTTGCGCCTTGTCCTGAAGGGTATTCCGGAGGATAGCCCGGGCATCTTGAAGTTGCAAATTGTCAAGGAGGGCAACAAATACGGCCTGGAAACGGAATACGGAACAGTCCTAAAGCCGGAGTACGACGTCGTTAAGTTGGTGGATATGGATTCCGATGTGGTTGCCGGTTGTGGCATCATGGCTGCCAAGAATGGCAAGTGGGGCATATTCAACCGCAAGGGAGAAACGCTTCTGCCTATGATTTTTGCCGACGAGAAAACGACCCTGGACAACATCCAATACCTGGGGTTTGTCTCTTATTCTTACAACTACAAACTGGTGGCCAAAAGTCTCGCTACCTACAAGGGAGAGTTCGAAAAGACGGCCGATTTCGAAGCCCGGAAGGCCAATCCCGCCCTGCAGAAAGCCTATGTAGAATCTAGGATGGAAGGCCTTGAGGAGCGTTTTATTTTAGACATAACGAACAATAAAAGAACCCATATCGTGCTTCTGGATTACGACGCCGACAATGAGGTGTACCGTTTCAAAGTGAGCAATGCCCGAACCCTGTGGACGGTGTATGAGCTGCCAGTTCCCATTGACGCCGCCCCGGCTTTCAGTGAGTATATAAAATCGGCCGATCATCAGGAACTCCTTCAGAGTGCCCAGTGGGGCATTGTGGACGACTGCGCTCAAATTCTCCAGATAACGTTCACCCTCCCTGACGGAAGGAGTTATACCTATTCACGGTAATGATGAAACGCATCGTTACGCTTATCCTTCTGTCGCTTGTCTGCGGCATCGAGGCCGGGGCCCAGAGCGCCCTGGAAGTGTTGCAATCCATGGGGAACGGAACCCCCGTGGAAGTTCCGCCCGTATCGGATCCCGTGTGCATCTACTGTGGCGCCAACCGCAGCGACGGGCCCCGTCAGGAGCCGCACCGGAAAGGCTATCCGTGCTGCGTGGAGACGGGTGGCGGATCTCCCCATGCGTCTGATTATGTCATCAACAATCACCACACCGTTACCTACAACGAGCCGGAAACCGTCTACATCCCTCCCACGCCCATTCGCGAAACACCGGAAGGCCAGATGATGATGGCGGCCGTCGATGCCATGGGCTACGCCGTGGGCTCGCTTATCTCGGACGGTCTGTCGGCTGGCCTGGACTGGCTTCTGGGTAAGATCTTCGATCCGCAGCCGCGCGTACAGAAGCCCGCTCCGCCCAAGCATCACGGAAGCGAGTACGAAGCCTCCAATTCGGAAAAGAATAACGGCGACTGGCAGGTTATACGGAAAGGTAAGTCGGAGGGCCTCTGGAACCGGCGTACCCAAAGTTGGCTTATCAAGCCGGGAGAGTATAAGAACATCTTTATTTCCAACCTCTTCGGGGTCATCCTTCAGGATAAGAAGGGCAAATGGGGAATGATCAACATGATGGACGATGAGCGCACCATCCTGGTTCCTTTCGAATACGACGACTGCAAACTGGTCCTGGGCGCCGGGCCGGGAAGCCCTGTCACTTTTGGCTACAAGGATGCCAGACGCAACCTGCATTACCTCATCGGCCGCTGCAAGAAGCCTGCCCGGGGTGTGAAGTCCTCGTTCCGTTTCTATAACGGGGTGTATAGCAACGTAGAGTACACGGGCTGCTCCGACAGCAGCGGCGAAGACCGCTTCAAGGTGATGATGATCGCCACCGACTATTACACCGGCAAGACCAAGGTTATCGATTTTTGGGGCTGGGTGTGCGTCGGAGACCCGGAACACAAAGTGATTGGCGTGGGGCTGGAAGATGGTCAGGAGCCGGAAAGGGTCTTTGACGAAGTAATCCTCACCGGCATCCGCACCCTGAACGCATTTGGCGGTTGGAACGACTATTATAAAGTGAAAAACCACGGCAAGTGGGGCTATATCAAAGTAATGCATGACGGCATTTCAGAGGGGAACTACAGGACTCCGGATTTTTCAACCATTTCTCTCCTGCCCTGCAAGTTTGATGAGATTACCCCGCTGCCGCTACAACTCACCACATCCGACGAAATGGACTCCGACAGTGCCCTGGTGGAGAAGGATGGGAAATACGGAATTGGCTTCTGGGCCCATCCGGATGTGCAGAATCCCCGTTACGCCACCATCGGTATCGCTTCCGTTACATCACCGGCAGACAACAAACTGCACCATGTGGCCATTCTCACCGGAGTCGACCCGGGGCAGTGGGAAGTTTTCCGCCTTACCGGCGGCGCGGTGCGGTGGCTGGATGGGACGCCTGTCACCGGAGCCGATTTCGCCGGCGCCATTGATGCCGTGCGCGAACACATGGCCGCCCTTCCCAGTCAGTGGAATGTGAAGAAGTTACTTTATTAAATGAACGCGCTCGGAAACATACTTTGGCTCATTCTTGGCGGTATCCTTGTCGCCCTGATGTATTATGCCGCAGGGATTCTGCTGTGTATCACCATTATCGGTATCCCGTTCGGATTCCAACTCTTCAAGTTGGGAACCTATGCCCTGTGGCCCTTCGGCTATGAAATGGTGGACGGCCCCGGTCAGCCGGGATGCCTGTCCATTGTGATGAACCTCATCTGGATTCTGTTTGGCTGGTGGGAAATCGCCCTGGTCCACCTGACGTGTGGCCTGCTGTTCTGCATTACCATCGTCGGGATTCCCTTTGGCGTGCAGCACTTCAGGCTGGCCTTGTCCTCGATCTTCCCCTTTGGGAAGGATATCGTTCCCGGAAATAGCCCATCATCCTAAAACTGATTCGGATTTCGTCGGGCCGGGATACCCTTTTGGGGTATACACGCTTTCCAGGCGTTCCAGGATGCGCGGGTGTGCGCCTTCTGAGTAGTCGCAAACGAAGGATAACATGATCGTTTGATTATGAATGGTTTGGCTTTTACTTTGCTGATGCGACAAATTATCAGCATGATGCTGACGATTTAAAATAGACGAATGGCTATTATTTGTTTTATTAATTAACTGTCGTATATTTGCAGAGTTGATTCCCGGTAGCCCTTGAAGAAATTCAAGCTATCGGGTTTAGTTTTTTTATAGAGTGCCCTTGCGGATTCAATAATAAGCGTTACCTTTGCAACGAGAAATAAACCGCGAACACGGATGAGGTAATTCGCTAAGTGCAAAGCCCCCGCCTCGAGCCTCACCTTCGGGTAACAATCCTTCGCGTATTCTTGGGGCAAGTATAAAGAGGGTGACTAAAAAGTCGAAAGACCGATAGTCACCCTCTCTTTTTTGTTATGTAGCCAAGGCTCCGGGCCGCCAGGCCGCCAACCGCAGGAGGAACCCCGTTCGCTTTGCTCACTCCGGCCCCTC
>Ga0256407_10000934_pt1 | contig 65787 bp, 50 predicted proteins | sample RumenRJG_04DNA_FD_193489 | JGI IMG/M metagenome (GOLD analysis project Ga0256407, IMG submission 193489) | Bovine rumen microbial communities from Lethbridge, Alberta, Canada - RJG_04 | ecosystem: Host-associated > Mammals > Digestive system > Stomach > Rumen | place: Canada: Alberta... | reverse complement strand
GCTCACCAGCCTTTATGGAGATACTATAGGTTTTGAATTTTGCACCTTCTTTATAGCATCCGTCTCTACGGGAACATGTCTTGCACTTGTCTGTGTCGAAGTAGTAAGTCCAAGATTGGTTCCACCTACCGTCTTTCTTTCCTTGCCTTGCTTTCCTGATTGCCATGTGCCCCGCAGGACAGACAAACATGCCCGCGTCCTTGTTGAAATCAAACTTGTCCTCATCTTTCCTGGAGCCATTGCTGATGATGGGATTCAGTCTGGATATCAGTTCAAATCCCCTCTTCTGATTCTCTGCCAGTCTTAGGTTTTCAATTCCGGAATATGCCGTATCACCGACGACAGTATCCACCTCCATGCCATTACTACGGCTTTGCTCAACAAGACGCTCCAATTGAGGGCCGTCACCCTTTTCGCCGGAGGTAACCACAGCTGCAGTAATAATCCTCTCATCGCTCATGGCAATATGGGTCTTGTAGCCGAAGAAAGAACTGTCCTCACTCTTGTGACCAATACGGGCATCCTCATCCTTGGACGTCGTATAGTGGTCCTCTATATCTGTAAGGGTCTCTTTAAGCAGGTTAAGGCGTTGCTTGACTGCGGGAACCTCTGCAATACAGGAATGGTCAGATACGATATCCAGCAGTTCCCTTGTATAGTCCAGTTCATGGACGAGATCCTCATCCTCATTCTTCTTGGGAAGAGTGTCTTTCATTCCCTCATCGGCATCATAGATGGCCTTCCTGAGTTGCCTGGAGCGCAGGCGGAGAATCTCTAAGGGGGAATAAGGATTGGAACGTGAGGCGGTATGGGTGGCATCCACGATTATCGTCCTTGACTTGATGATGCCTTTCTCTATGGCAATGTCCACAGTCTTCTTGATGAGCAGGTTCATCAAGTCCATGTCCTTCAGGCGAAGCTTACGGAACTTGCATAGAGAACTCGGATTGATGACGTCCTCCTCGGGAGCCATGCCGAGAAAGTATTTAAATGACATGTCGTAGCGGGAACGCTCCACAACGTCCACGTCGGAGATGTCGTAGATGACCTTAAGAAGGAGGTACTTGAACATGCGGATGGGAGACTCCGCCATACGACCATTGTCTGAACAATATTTGTCCACCAACTCCTGATATACAAAAGAGAAATCAATGAGGGCGTTGATGCGTCGCAAAAGATTGTCTTGCGGGACGACAATGTCATACAAGCCACTATATTCACTCAATACAAGCTCTTGTTCCTGAGACAGCATAACCTTTACGTTTTATGCCATAAAGGTACAAAAAAATCTGCACATAGCCAAATTATTTAGTGACTATGTGCAGAGATGAAGTGTCAAAAAGATGCTAACGGGACTTTTTCAGTGCCCTCTCGGGTGACACACTCCTTTTTCTAAGGTCTATGCAGACCAGAATGATTAGTTGTTCTCAGGACGGAGCTGACGAACCACCTCAGCAGTACGCCACATCTCAGAGTCGTGAAGAGCAGCGAGCTCTTTCTCGAGACCTACGCGATAGTCTGGCTTAGAGTTAGCGTCGATAGAGATCTGAGCCTCGTGACCAGACTTCACAGAAGCGTAGAGCTTCTCAACAACTGGCTTGATGGCATCGTGGAAAGGACCCATCCAGTCAAGAGCACCACGCTGTGCAGTAGTTGAGCAGTTTGCATACATCCAGTCCATACCCTTCTGAGCGAAGAGAGGCATGAGCGACTGAGTGAGCTCTTCAACAGTCTCGTTGAATGCCTCAGATGGAGTGTGACCGTTCTCACGGAGCACCTCATACTGAGCGAGGAGCAGACCCTGGATAGCACCCATGAGTGAACCACGCTCACCAGTGAGGTCAGAAGTAGCCTCGCGCTGGAAAGTAGTCTCGAACAGGTAACCAGAACCGATACCGATACCCAAAGCGAGGGTACGGTCAAGAGCCTTGCCTGTAGCGTCCTGATATACTGCGTAAGAAGAGTTCAGGCCACGACCCTCGAGGAACATGGTGCGGAGTGATGTGCCGGAACCCTTTGGAGCCACCATGATCACGTCGATGTCCTTAGCAGGAACACAACCAGTGCGGTCGTTCCAAGTAATAGCGAAACCATGAGAGAAGTAGAGTGCCTTACCTGGAGTGAGGTACTGCTTCAAAGTGGGCCATACAGACATCACAGCTGCGTCTGAAAGCAGACACATCACGATAGTACCTTTCTCTGCTGCCTCTTCGATGGAGAAGAGTGTCTCGCCTGGTACCCAACCATCCTTGATGGCCTTTTCAAAAGTCTTGCCCTGACGCTGACCAACAATCACGTTGAAACCATTGTCGCGGAGGTTGCAAGCCTGACCAGGACCCTGTACACCATAACCAATCACTGCGATAGTCTCGTCCTTCAAAATCTCACGAGCCTTCTCGAGTGGGAATTCTTCACGTGTCATTACCTCTTCGATAACGCCACCAAAATTCATTTTTGCCATTTTGCTTTTGTTTTAATTGTGCAAGGACATTCCTTGCTGGTTATTATTTTAGTTGCTTTGTTGTTTAACGATTTCATCACTACCCTACTTCTTAGCCTGTCTCTTTGCTTCACGCACAGCCAGATATTCATCAAGGTGTTCCACGCGACTCTTGGTGATGCATATGCGACCTGAACGAACGAACTGCAAGACGCAATCCATCATCTTCAAGGTGTCGAAGAGTGAAAGAATGTCGTTGGTGATGCCCGTGATTTCCACCACAGAATACGTGCTGTTCACCTCGATGATGCGGGCATTGTGGAAACGGATCATGCGTCCGACATCAGGATTCTTCAGCATGACGGGTGTGCTGAGCTTGAAGAGTGCCGTCTCATTGATGAAGAGTTCATCGTCTGTGTAGAAATGCGCCTGAAGCACCTCGATGCGCTTCTCCACCTGAGCGGTGAGGATGCGTGCCATAGGCTCGTCGCAATAAGCTGTGACGGTGTACTTATGTGCCCCAGGTGTGCTGGATGCGCACACGTTGAGTGACTCGATATTGACCTGACGACGTGTGAACACAGCCGTGATCTGCGAGAGCAGACCTGGCACATTCTCTGAGTAAATCAGGAAGGTATAGAGTTTTGTTGTATCTTGTTCCATTGTTGGAGTTTGTACTTTTTCTTCTTTGGGTGCAGGTCGTTTCTGTTCGAGCAGACGGTCACATTTACCACATGAGGTGCACTCGCCACATTGACCTCCAAACGTTTTCTTTTCCATTACTTTATTTCCAGCAACATCTCATCAATGTTTGCTCCAGGGGGTGTCATCGGAAGCACGTTGTCCTCTTCCTTGATGGCGCATTGCAAGAGGTATGGACCCGGCGTTGCCAGCATCTCAGCGATGGCTGCATCAAGGTCTTTTCTTTCGATGACCGTCTTGGCTGGAATGCCGTAACCCTTTGCGATGAGTTCGTAGTTGGGGTTGAGCATCGGTGTGAACGAGTAGCGATGAGCGAAGAACATCTCTTGCCATTGGCGCACATTGCCAAGGAAGTTATTATTCAGCAGGATAATCTTCACAGGCGCACCCTGTTCCATGATGGTGCCGAGCTCCTGAATGGTCATCTGCAAACCGCCATCACCCACAAACAGGCAAACGGTTCTGTCTGGCGCACCAAACGTAGCACCAATGGCTGCAGGAAGACCGAAGCCCATCGTTCCCAAACCACCAGAAGTGACCACTGAACGCTCCTTCGTGAACTTGAAGTAACGGCAAGCCATCAGCTGGTTCTGACCCACGTCAGTCACCATGATGCCTTCGTTGTTGGCAGCCTCACTCACCTTGCGAATCACCTCACCCATCAAGAGTGGACCTTCCGTTGGATGAAGCGCCTTGTCAATCACTTTCGTATATTCTTTCTCTGCGTAGGGTTTGAAACCTTCAATCCATGAAGTGTGCTGAGCCTTGTCCACCAACTTCGTCACAGCGGCAAGCGTCTCTTTGCAGTTACCCCACACCTTGAGGTCAACGGGCACGTTCTTGTTGAACTCTGCACGGTCGATGTCGAAGTGAATAATCTTCGCCTGCTTAGCGTATGTGGCAAGATTGCCTGTCACACGGTCGTCGAAACGCATACCGATGGCAATGAGCAAGTCGCATTGGTTGGTCATCACGTTAGGACCCAAATTGCCGTGCATACCCAAGATACCCATGTTCAGAGGATGGTCGGAAGGAATGGCAGAAAGTCCCAAGAAAGTCGTTCCACATGGGAGTTCTGCTTTCTCCAGCAACGTGCGAAGTTCCTGCTGCGCATTACCTAATTCCACACCTTGACCAACGAGCACAAATGGCTTCACGCTGTTGTTGATCATCTTGGCGGCACGCTCGATGTCGGACATCTCCACATCTGGGTCGGGTTCGTAGCTGCGGATGAAATCCACCTCTGCTGGTTCATACTCCACCATACCCGTCTGTGCGTTCTTGGCGAAGTCGAGCACCACAGGACCAGGACGTCCGCTCTTGGCGATGTAGAAAGCACGAGCTACTGCCCAAGCCACATCTTCAGCACGACGGATCTGATAGCTCCACTTGCTGACTGGCGATGTGATACCCACTACATCGACCTCCTGAAAGGCATCTGTACCCAGCATGGCAACACCCACCTGACCGCAGATGACCACCATCGGAGTGGAGTCAATCATCGCATCGGCAATACCTGTAACCGTGTTGGTGGCACCAGGACCCGAAGTCACAATGGCGCAACCCACCTTGCCACTCACACGGGCATAGCCCTGAGCTGCGTGAACGGCTCCCTGTTCATGACGAACAAGAATGTGATTCAATGTCTTCTTATGATCATAAAGTGCATCGTATGTGGGCATGATACTTCCACCTGGATAGCCGAAGAGGACATCTACCCCTTCATGCTCCAAGGCACGCATCATCGCCTCTGCACCTGTTACCTTTTCCATATCTTAGTCAATGATTCTTACGCCTCCCTTGTCTGCACTTGCCACACTCTGGGCGTATGCACGGAGAGCCTTTGATACTACACGATTACGTTTGAGTGGCTGCTGTGGACGTGCTGTCAATTCCTCGTCAGACAGACGCACGTTGATAGAGCGGTTTGGAATGTCGATGTCGATAATGTCGCCATCCACAATCTTGCCGATGTTACCACCTGATGCAGCCTCTGGAGAGATGTGTCCGATGGAAAGACCTGATGTACCACCAGAGAAACGGCCATCGGTGATGAGGGCACATTCCTTACCCATGTGCATACTCTTGATGTAGGAGGTTGGGTAAAGCATCTCCTGCATACCAGGACCACCCTTAGGACCTTCGTGCGTGATAACCACCACGTCGCCCTTCTTCACCTTGCCACCAAGAATGCCCTCACAAGCGTCTTCCTGTGAGTCGAACACCACAGCAGGACCAGAGAACTTCCAGATGCTCTCATCCACACCTGCTGTCTTCACCACACAACCGTCCTGAGCGATATTTCCGAAGAGGATGGCCATACCACCGTCCTTGGTGTAAGCGTGCTCAATGTCACGAATGCAACCATTCACGCGGTCTGTGTCGAGCGTCTCATAGTTGGTGTTCTGAACACCCAACTGATTGCAGAACACACCAGCAGGAGCACTGCTGTAGATGCGCTTTGCCTCAGCATCAATATTGTCTTTCAGAATCGAATACTTCTCAATGTCTTCTGCCAAAGTGGCGCCGTTCACACGCTTCACAGAGGTGTCAATCAAACCACCCTTTGCCAGTTCGCCCAACAGATTCAGCATACCACCTGCACGACCACACTCCTGCACAGAATACTTCTGAGAGTTTGGAGCCAGCTTGCAGAGGAACGGAGTCTTGCGAGAGAGCTTGTCGATGTCAGCCATCGTGAAGTCAACACCAGCTTCCTGAGCCACAGCCAAGAGGTGCAGCACGGTATTGGTGGAAGCACCCATCGCAATGTCAAGGGTCATCGCGTTGAGGAAAGCCTGACGAGTGGCAATCGAACGTGGAAGAACCGACTCATCACCATCCTCGTAATAAGCGAGGGCATTCTTCACAATCTGACGGGCAGCAGCCTTCATCAGCTCCTTACGATTCACGTGAGTAGCAAGGATAGTACCGTTACCTGGCAATGAAAGACCAATCGCCTCAGTCAGGTTGTTCATCGAATTAGCCGTGAACATACCAGAGCAGCAACCACAACCAGGACAAGCACGATTCTCCACCTCAGCCAGTTCCTCATCGTTCACCGTTGGATCAGCACCCTTGACCATCGCAGCAATCAGGTCGAGGTTCTCACCCTTGTACTTACCAGCCTCCATAGGACCACCGCTGACAAACACAGCAGGGATATTCAGACGCATGGCAGCCATCAGCATACCAGGCGTAATCTTGTCGCAGTTGGAAATGCAAATCATCGCATCCGCCTTGTGGGCATTACACATATACTCCACAGAATCAGCAATGATGTCGCGTGAAGGCAACGAATAGAGCATACCATCATGTCCCATTGCAATACCATCATCGATGGCAATGGTGTTGAATTCGGCAGCATAGCAACCCAACTTCTCAATCTCAGCCTTGACAATCTGTCCCGCCTCATGCAAATGCGTGTGACCTGGTACAAACTGAGTGAACGAATTGACGATGGCAATGATAGGCTTGCCAAACTGTTCACGCTTCATGCCGTTGGCTACCCAAAGAGCACGTGCTCCAGCCATGCGGCGACCTTCTGTGCAGACAGCACTACGTAACTGATGCTTCATAATTATGTTAGAGTTCTTATAATAATCTTTTTACGCTTAACGAAAAAACTTTGCAAAGGTACGAAATTCCAATGACATCTCACACATATTTAATATAAAAAAAGGAAGGAACCCAACTTTTCACCCAGTTTCCTCCCTTTTTTTCCCCCATTTTTGTGTAATTATACTTAGTTAACTAACTCATTTCAACGGAAGTTGTTGCGTATAATGGCTTGGACAAGTTCTGCGCCACGAGTGTGATAGCCATTACTGTGGTCAGTGCCGGCGAAGTCCATGAGGATGATGCCAGTAGGACCTGCTGGACGGGTGGCGAAATAATCGAGGAGGGCTTGGTGGGTGTGGGTGGCATTGTCACGATAGCCATTGCTGAGGGAAATTTCACGTCCGAAGAGGGTTTCTACTTTCGAGTAGGCAGAGGCGAAGTTGAAAGTCCATACGAGATCGGAAGGGGTGGAAGGGTGCATACGGGTGCTAAAGTCGAGCATCTTGGTGAGGGCATTGACTTTGAGGGTGATGGCTCCTGGGGAGTAGGTGGAAGAGAAATCCTGCACATGGAGTCTGCCCTTTGCGCCTTGTGGTCCGATGATGGTTCCTGCGGTCTGGCGTTGCCAATTGAGGGAACCTGTCCAACCAGTGAAGATGCCTCCAATGGGGGTGTCGCTGTAGTGGTCGCGACTGAGGATGAGTATCTTTCCACGCATATCGCGCACTTGAAGGTCTGGGCGAAAGTTGATGAGGAAGCGGCTGAAGCGGTCTTGTCGGAGCAGCTGCTGGATGCGTGTGTTGTAGGCATCCTTCACCTTGTCGCCATCAGCTGCATGGAGCATGTGAATGATAATGAATTCTGATGGAGATTTTTTCAGCGAATCGCAAAGAAGTTGCAGAACCTGATCGAAGCGCACCTTGGTCGGCATGATGCCATGATGGATGTGGATGTGGTTTTTGTAAACGCTGGGACGAAGATCAAAAGCACGTACGCCAATATGCCATTGCTGACTGATGTCGAGGTCTTGGGTACGGGCATAGCGATTGCCGAACATACCAATGAAGCCACTGAATCCATAACCTGTTGCAGCATCGTGGGTACCAGGAATGGAGAGTGTCGCCACGTAGGCATCATCGGGCAGTCGGCTCATCCAATTCTCTGCCAGAAGAGCGGACACATGCCATACAAGGAGGATGCAGACAAACAGAATCTTTTTCATTGTCGGAAGCGGTGCACGTGCAGGTTTTTATGTAATAACGCAGGGAAAGAGGAAAAATTGTGTGGGAATGTTGGGTATTCTCGCCAAGAAGCATTACCTTTGCAAAAGATAATCATCAAAACCTATCAAGACATGAAAAAAGTACTGATTACCATCTTTGCCTTAACGCTGGGCTTGAGTGCCAGTGCCAAGGACATTTTTGTGAACACCCCCAAGACCACGCTGATGATTGCAGTGAACGAGGGTCAGACACCACGTATTCAATATTATGGTTCGCGCATCAAGCCTGAACAGGCGCATGAGGTGTACGATGCCAGAGGGCTAAACAGCGACGCCTATCCTGCTTTTGGTCGTGACAGTTTCGACGAGACAGCGTTGAGTGTGACCCACGCCGACGGTAACATGTCCACGGAACTGGTGGTGACGGGGTGCGAACAGAAAGGCGATGAGACCATCATTTCGATGAAAGACAAGAAGTACGACTTCTTCGTGGATATTTATTACAAGGCCAACGACAAGAGCGACGTGATTGTAACCTGGACAGTCATCCGCAACGGCGAGAAGAAGCCCATCAAGCTGGAGCAGTATGCCAGCGGCGTGATGTCGCTCCGTCAGGAGGGCGCTTGGCTCACCCACTTCCACGGAGCATGGGGTCAGGAGGCCGGAATGACGGAAGAACCGCTGTCGGCTGGTTTGAAGACCATCGTGAATCATGATGGTGTACGTACAGCGATGGACGATCGTGCTGAAGTGATGATTTCGCTCGACGGAAAGCCTCAGGAGAACAGCGGACGCGTGATTGGTGCCGCTCTCTGCTGGACAGGCAACTACAAACTGCGCATCGAGACCCGTGGGAAGAATCGCCACACCTTGCTGGCAGGTATCGACGACCTCCACACCGCCTACACGCTGAAGTCGGGCGAGTCGTTCACGACACCAGAACTGGCACTGGCTTTCAGCGACGAGGGCAAGGGTGGCGTGAGCCGTGCTTTCCACCGTTGGGGACGCAATGTTCAGCTGCACAATGGACAAGCACTTCGCGAGATTCTGCTGAACTCGTGGGAGGGCGTCTATATGAACGTGAACCAGGAGGTGTGCGAACAGATGATGGACGGTCTCAAGGAACTCGGTGGCGAGCTATTCGTGGTGGACGACGGATGGTTCGGCCGCAAGTATCGCCGCACCTACGACGACAAGGCCTTGGGCGACTGGGTGACCGACACAGAGAAGCTTCCCAACGGCATTCCTGCCCTGGTGAAGGCGGCAGAGGAAAGAGGCCTGAAGTTCGGCATCTGGATTGAGCCAGAGATGACCAACAGCGCGAGTGAACTCTTCGAAGCACATCCCGACTGGGTGGTGGCCCATCCCACACGCGAACTCTCAAAAGGTCGTGGCGGCACGCAACTCGTGCTCGACCTCTCCAACCCCAAGGTGCAGGACTTCGTGGTCGGCATCGTGGACAATCTGGTGAAGGAGAACCCTACCCTACATTATATTAAATGGGACTGCAACATGTCCATGCAGAACTTCGGCAGCAGCTATCTGACGGCAGACAAGCAGAGCCACCTCTTCGTGGATTATCATCTGGGACTCCGCGCAGCACTCGAGCGCATTCGTGCTGCCCATCCCAATCTGGTCATCCAGCTTTGTTCCAGCGGTGGCGGTCGTGTCAACTGGGGAGCCCTGCCCTACTTCGACGAGTTCTGGGTAAGCGACGACACCGATGCCCAGCAGCGCCTCTTCATCCAATGGGGCACCAGCCACTTCTTCCCCACCCTGGCTATGGCACAACACGTCAGCGCCTCGCCCAACCACCAGACGGGTCGTGTCATTCCGCTGAAGTTCCGCTTTGATGTTGCGATGACGGGACGTTTGGGTATGGAGATGAAGCCCAGCGACCTCAACGACCAAGAGCGTGAATATGCCAAGAAAGCCGTTGCCTTCTACAAGGAGATTCGCCCCATCATTCAGTTGGGCGACCTCTACCGCCTGCTCTCGCCCTACGAAAACAAGGGATTTTGCAGCGAGATGTTCGTGACGGAAGACAAGTCAGAGGGCGTGTTCTTCTGCTACAAATTTGAAAATTACATTGGTCTGGATGCTCCCCGTTGGCACATGGCAGGACTTGACCCCAACGCCACTTACGTATTGAACGAATTTGAGGGTACAGACAGAAGTGCCCGCTCCCTCGAAGGCAAGAGATTCAGCGGAAAATTCCTTATGGAGACAGGTATCGAACTCAACCTCAGCGGTCAGTTCGCCAGCCGTGTCATCCGATTGAAGAGGATGTAGGCACTTAGCCCAAGCATTCCAACAGAACGAAAACAATATGCCCCACATCGACCAAACGACGTGGGGCATATTTTTATCAGTATGATCGGCCTAAATTTATGCTGTGATAGAACCTGCGATGAGGATGAGCACCAGAAGACCGAGGATGGCATAAAGCTCAGGAAACACAGCGAGCACCATCGTAGTACCGAAGGCATTGTGACCGCCACCGATAGCTGAGATACCGTTAGCACAAACCTTTGCCTGACGGATGGCTGAGAAGAGAGCCACTGCACCAAGTGCAAGACCTGCACCCAGAACGGCACAAGCAGCAAACATGCTGATGTCAGCTGTCACGAGGGGGTTGAGGATGAAGAAGCCCACGAAACCATACAGACCCTGAGAAGATGGGAGAGCTGCGAGACCGATATAGGAACCGCTAGCTGATGGGTTCTTCTTGAATGCGCCGATAGCGGCGTTACCACAGATGGTCACACCATAGGCGGAACCGATGCCGGAGAGTCCTACTGCGAGGGCTACACCGATGTACGCTAAAAGTACTGGAGACATAATGTTTTAATTGTTTTTAGTGGGTTAACTCTGTCGCCCATGAGAAGGGTTTAAGTGACACGGAGAGCCCGAGTTATTATTAATGAATTATTAAAGTTATGCTTTCACTTGAAAGGGTTGATATTCCTTACCGTTTCCTTCGAAGTCGGCATTCTTGAAGTACTCCACGAAGGTGAGTCGCATGGGGTGAACGAAGGAGGAAATCATACAGAGACCGAAGTTGATGCCGTGACCGAAGAGCAGGATGATGATCATCACCAGTTCACGCACCACAGGCACATCTGGACTCATCTCCATCGCCAACTGGTTGAACACGGAACCCAGCACACCACCTGTCAATCCGAGTGCGAAGAGTCGGATGTATGAGAGGAGGTCACCCAGCAATCCAGTGGACATACCGTAAGTTGCCCAAAGTCCTGCACCGAAGTTGCTTCCCACACCCAGCGCCTTGCCCAGCGCAGAATCCTTCTTGTAGGCATTCGGGCTGTTGAGGAAGAAGATGCCGAGGGCAGAAACGGCGATGAGTGCATAGAGCACATACTGCACAGGCTGAGAGAGTTCTGCACCGAAGAGTGGAAGTCCGAAGAGGATTGTAGCACTCAGGAGCGCCACTACCCACGAGAACTTGCCTACACCGTAGATGAAGCCGTAGTTCTTCACGGCCTTGCAACCTGCCAGCGTCATACCCAGCAACACCTGAATGAGACCGATGATAACGGAGATGACCATCATGGGCGAGTAGCCGAAGAAGCTCTCCTTCATGGAATCATTGATGAAGTATGGCTGCATGGGCTTGATGAATTCCCAATCCACCGTCGATAGGTCGATGCCGAAGAAGGTGCCTGTAACGAATCCACAGATGCAAGTCATACCACCCAGCAATGCGCCCAACTTACCGAACTTCGCCAATGATGGTTTCGCGAAGATGAGTGCGATGCTGGCACCCAGAATCAGCAAACCATAGCCCATATCGCCCATACACAATCCGAAGAAGAGCATGAAGAATGGAGCAAAGAATGGCAACGGATCAATGTCGTGATAATTCGGCAATGAGTACATGCGCAGAATCGGCTCGAAGAGTGAAGAGAACTTGTCGTTCTTGATTTGGATAGGCACGTTGTCGTCGAAGGCAGGGTCTTCCATCTCGTAGAAGATATGCTGCTTCTCGAGGTAATCCACCACACCATCAGCCTTCTCCTTGAGTGTCCAGCCTATCATCAGCTTCACGGCACCATCGACCAGATTCTCATTGCTGAGATGCACCTTTGAAAGCTGGATGTCGTTCTCATTGGCCACCTGTCCTGCCTCAATGGAAGCACGGTCAACGGCATTCACCTGCAACATCTGCTCATGAATGCTGGCCAGTTGCTCATCAAGCACCTTCAGTTTCTCCTGATAAACAGATAGAGACTCTTCTGGCAGGAAAAGACGTTCAGCCGTAATTTCAGGCTCCGTTTCCTCGTTAGAGAATGCCACGAAATACGTTTTCTTATTGATTTCGTTGACAGGTGTGGCAAAATACTTCTCGCCCCACTCTGCCTTATACATCTTACTATTAACAGCATAGAAGTATGGCTTATAACCCGACTTCTCTAACTGACGGATGCTGTCCCAACTGAATTCGCCGAACGGATCTAACTGACGGATGGCATCCTCAGTGGCATCCATACTGTGCTTCACGCTATTCTCATCCTTCAGCAGACGTTCCACCGTTTCAATCAGCGCAACACCTCTGGAAGCATCAGCTGGTTGAGGGGTGTAGGTGGTAGAAGATTCGTAGGATTCAGCAGCGAAATCAAGTACCTTGAGTGCTTCCTTATAGCGCACAGCGAGGTCGAGACCTGCCTGCAACTCGTCGCTGGTGGCACCCTGCTGCAGTTCCTCCACATGGATGACACCCAGTTCGCGGATGTCGCTAATGAACTGGTCGTATTCCCCATTAGTAATGAGGAACGTGAGTTTCTTCATGTCTTGTATCATACAGCAACCGCCTCCTTTCCTTCGAGAGAAACATCTTGTTCCTCCTTCTTCTTCCTTGCCTCCTGCAGAGACTTCAGAATCTTTTGTGAAGACTTGGAGAGGTTCTCCTCATCTTCCATAAATCGCTTGATCTTACGTATTGCCTCCTGATAGCCAGGAATCTGGACTTTCTCGAAGAGGTTGACCTTCTGTGTGGTCTTTCTACGTGCATGGTCGAGAAGTCCCAACTTGGCAAGCACGAACTCACGTTCCACAGCGGTCTTAGCCAATCCCTGCAACAGATTGATGCCGTCGAAGTACCACTTCGGAGCAGAGAACAGTCCGAAAGGTTTGACATCCAGTTCGATGTTCAAGAGAACAGGCACACGAACACCTGCCACCTTCTTCACATCGAGCTGCACATCCTTCAGGCTGACCAGCGACGTGTCGAACTCACCCCAAAGGGCATACATCGACTCGTAGCCGCCAATCTGCTGTTGCAGTTTCTGTTCCAAGTCCTCCGCTTCCTGCTTGCATCGTTTCACCTCCAGACGCAACGCAGTCTCCTTGTTCTTGATGATAGGCAAGGTGCGCTGTCGCATCTTGAGGTTCTTCTCAATCTGCTGAAGCGATGTCTTGTTATATTGAAACTTAATCGCCATATATTACTTCCAATAGATGTCAGTAAATTCTTTCTTGATATTGACTTCCTCAAGCTTAAAGTATTTCTTGAAGAGTGACCACGTAACATCCAGCATTTCAGTTGTATCGAGGTTCACGTCAATAGCAAGCAGCTTGCCTGCATACTCCTTCGCGAAGTCGAGACAGCGGTTGTCGTAGTCGGTCAAGTCGAAACCATTCTCCATCTTCGTCTTTGCATTGGCTGCATCAGAGTAAAGACGGATGGCTGCATTCATCACCTGTGAGTGATCCTTACGTGTCTTCTTACCAGCCACAAGCTGCTTCAGACGAGAAAGTGAACGGAATGGGTCAACGATGACCTTACCGATATCAGAGTCACGACGCAGGTAGAGCTGACCCTCTGTGATGTAACCCGTATTATCAGGTACAGCATGCGTGATGTCGCCACCAGAAAGGGTTGTCACAGCGATGATGGTGATGGAACCACCACCTGCACTCTCTGGGAACTGAACGGCCTTCTCGTAAATCTTTGCCAAGTCGGAATAGAGTGAACCAGGCATAGAGTCCTTCGAAGGAATCTGGTCCATACGGTTCGACACGATAGAGAGCGAGTCGGCATATGAGGTCATATCCGTCAAGAGCACCAACACCGTCTCGTGCTTCTCCACAGCGAAGTACTCAGCAGCTGTCAATGCCATATCAGGCACCAACAGACGTTCTACGGCTGGGTCTTCTGTGGTGTTCATGAAGGCGATGATGCGGTCGAGCGCACCAGCATTCGAGAACGTGTTCTTGAAGAAGTAGTAGTCGTCGTTGGTCATACCCATACCACCCAGGATGATCTTGTCCACCTTCGCACGGAGTGCCACCAGTGCCATCACCTCGTTGAACGGCTGGTCGGGGTCTGCAAAGAATGGAATCTTCTGACCAGACACCAACGTGTTGTTCAGGTCGATACCGGCAATACCCGTTGCAATCAGTTCTGACGGTTGCTTACGACGTACAGGGTTCACAGATGGACCGCCAATCTCCACATCCTTACCCTCAATCTCTGGACCTCCATCGATAGGGTTTCCATAAGCATTAAAGAAGCGTCCAGCCAGCTGCTCGCCCACTTTCAGCGATGGAGCCTTGCCCAAGAACACCACTTCAGCGTTCGTTGGGATGCCGCCTGTACCTTCAAACACCTGCAGGGTCACATCGTCGCCTGCAATTTTCACTACCTGAGCCAGCTTACCGTTGATGGTTGCAAGCTCATCATATCCTACTCCCTTCGCCTTGAGGGAGACTGTGGCCTTCGTAATCTGGCCAATCTTTGTGTATATTTTCTGAAAAGCTGTAGCCATAGTCGTTTATGCGGCAAGCATTGCCTTGATTTGTGAAACAAAGTCGTTATATTGTTCGCTCTTGAACTGCGAGTAGTTCATCTGCTTGCAGAGGTTGATGAGCTTACGGAAGTATGCCACACAATCCTCGAAGTGATCGAACTGGAAGTCGTGTTCGCAGATTTCTGTCACCATATCAAGAATGGCCTCCTGACGCTCCAGCGATGTCACAGCATCCACCTCGTCGAACGCATCCTGCTGCAAGAGCACGAAGTCGATGATTTCGGACTTCCAGAACACCACGTGGTAATCCACTGGCACACCGTCATCACCCAAGATGTTGATTTGCTCAGCAATCTCCTTACCACGCTGCATACGGGTCTTCAGGTTGAGCACCTTGGGAATCCACTTGTCGTTAATCTTCTTCGAGATGTATTCAGCAAACTCAGGATATTCCAGATACTTGGAATAGGAATCGATAGGATTCACAGCAGGATAACGCTTCTTGTCCGCACGATCCTGTTCCAAACCGTAGAAGCAGCGAGCCACCTTCTTGGTATTCTCCGTCACAGGCTCCTTCAAGTTACCACCGGCAGGAGACACCGTACCGATGAACGTGATGGAACCAATCTCTCCGTTGTTCAGATACACGTAACCAGCACGTCCGTAGAAGTTTGAGATGAGGGCACCCAAGTCCATTGGGAATGCGTCAGGACCAGGCAGTTCTTCCATACGGTTAGACATCTCACGCAGCGCCTGAGCCCAACGTGAAGTGGAGTCAGCCATCAGCAACACACGCAGACCCATCGAACGATAGTACTCTGCCATAGTCATAGCCGTATAGACAGAAGCCTCACGGGCAGCCACAGGCATGTTTGATGTATTGGCGATGATGATGGTACGCTCCATCAACTTGCGTCCTGTGTGTGGATCAATCAATTCTGGGAATTCCGTGAAGATTTCCACCACCTCGTTGGCACGCTCACCACAGGCAGCGATAATCACGATGTCTGCCTCAGCCTGCTTAGAGATAGCGTGCTGCAGCACCGTCTTACCCGTACCGAAAGGACCTGGGATGAAGCCCGTACCGCCTTCCACGATGGGGTTGAATGTGTCAATCGTGCGCACACCTGTCTCCAACAGCTTGAAGGGGCGTGGTTTCTCCTTATAGTTCGTCATGGCAAACTTCACTGGCCAGTGCTGCACCATATCCACCTTCACCTCAGTGCCGTCCTCCTTCTCGAGTACAGCCACCACATCGTGAATCTTATATTTGCCGGCAGCCACGATGCTCTTCACCTTTGCCTTGCCCTCCATTTGGAAGGGAGCCATAATTTTCAGTTTTTGCGAGTTTTCTTCCACCTCACCGAGCCATGCAGAGCCTTCCACCTCATCGCCCACTTTGGCGAGTGGCACGAAGTTCCATTCACGTTCTTTGTCGAGGGGTTCCGTGTACTGACCACGCTTCAGGAAGACACCTTCCATCTTGTCGAGGTCGTTCTGCAAACCGTCGTAGTTCTTAGACAGCATGCCAGGACCCAACTGCACTTCCAGCATGTGTCCTGTAAATTCGGCTGGTGCACCAACCCTGAGTCCACGTGTTGATTCGAACACCTGAACATACACGTCACTGCCCACCACCTTGATGACCTCACTCATCAGCTTGTCGCCACCTGTCTCGATATAGCAGATTTCACCCTGCTTCACAGGACCATCGACAGCCAGAGTCACCATGTTGGCAATAACGCCACTAACAGTTCCTTTTGTCATATCTTGTCTTTGTTTTATTATTCCATCAAATTTCTCACATGCGCAGCTTTCGCCACGAACTCTTCGGGCACACGTGCCTCTCCTCTCAGATTCTCGATGATCTGTCGGAAAGTCTCCTTGCCCGTTTCCACGTCAAGCTTGTCCCAACGTGCCAGCATGTCGAGTTTGCAGAGATAAGCGAACACAGCCTCAATCGAGAAGATGTTGAAGAAGGTCTTGTCCTCCAGCCACAGCCACTTGAACGCATCCATCTTTTTCTCCTTCTCCACAGGGTCTTCGCACTCCACAATCTTCATCAGGTCTGCCACATAGTCATATTCGGCAGTCAGGTTGAAGTCCTTCGTGTTATTCGTCAGAATCATCTCCGTCACCTCATCCTCGCCCTGGATGTAGTCAGCCACATTCCAGCCATTCTTCCTTGCTAGGAAGGCCGTGAGGATATTGGTGATGTCGAGATTCAGCTTGAACCACTGGCGCACCGTCTTGTTTGGACACGTTTCGATGGCATATTGATAGAACTTGTAGAGCATGTCATCCTCTGGGAAGTAGCCCTCTTTATCCTTATTGTATGCGTACTCGCGCGCAAACATACTCATAAAAGCAGGATAGCGATGCACGTTGAAGTTCATCTCCCTTGCCGAAGTCATCAAATCGACATACTGTTCCATGGTCAAGTTGCCGTTGAGGTCAATCTCCGCATGAGGATTCTTCAGCAGCTTCACAAGGTTCATGCAGTCGTTCTTGAGGAAGAAGTAGTAGAGCACCTTCTTGTCGCCATCCGACAAGACCGCATCCAGTTCCTCTCTCAAGTCCTCCATGCTGACCCCGCGCTTCGTGTCCTCCAGCGTGATGTCAGGCAGACCCGCCATTAAACAATAATAATTTCCCATACCTTAGAAAATCATTTCTACCAACTGTGGACGCAAGAAATTCTTGAAATACTCCTCAAACTCAGCCTCGCCGAAGTTCACCTTGTAAGAGCCGTCGGCAGGAGCCACCGTGAACTGCGTCTTCTTGCCGTTCACCTCTTCAATCTTCACGCCCTTGTCGAGCAGGGCTTTCGCCTTCTTCGCGAAGAGCGCCTTCAGACTCGCTGCATCTTCTGTGCTGATGACGATGTCCTCTTGGGCACCCCATTTCTCAGCCAACTTCAGCATAAACTCGTTCATGAAATCCTTGTTGCCAGCAACGTCTGCAGCCGCCTCTTTCACCACCTTGTCACCCACCACGTCGGTGACCTCACTTTTCAGTGCATTGAGCGCCTGAGCAGCATACATCTTGATTTCGCTCTTCATGTTCTCCTCCATGCCCTGCACATTCTTCTTGGCATTTGCCTCAATTTCTTCGGCCTGAGCCTTCGCGTCTGCAACAATCTGAGCCGCCTTCTCATTAGCCGCAGCAATGATCTTTTCGGCTTCCGCATTGCCCTTCTCCACTCCATCCTTCAGGAGCTTTTCGGTCAATTCTTGAATCTTATTTTCCATATTATTATTGGTGTTTGTACATATTTCGGGACAAATTTAAGGAAAAAAATCCACATAGTCCCACAAGCGCTTGCACAAAATCGTTCTTTTTCCGTAAATTTGCCGCCTGATAACAACAATTGACTCTAAAATGAAGATTTTAATCCTTTCTTTCCTCCTCTCAATTTTCAATTTTCAACTTTCAACCTTCAACTCCCAAGAGGATCAAGAAGCACTTCGTGAATGGTCACCAGCCGCCATCGTCAGCGACGAAGCCGTCAAAGCCTACAGCCTCGACTCCTGCTTCAAGGCCTACCCCATCAGCGATGCCATCTTCCAACGCATGAAGGGCAAGTCTTACAAGGACAACTGCACCGTTCCACGCACTACCCTACGCTACCTGCGAGTGCTCCATCGCAACCTCGAAGGAAAGACCCAGCTCGGCGAAATCGTCTGCAACCAAGCCATCGCCAACGACCTCATTGACATCTTCCGCAAACTCTACGAAGCCAACTACAAGATTGAGCGCATCGTGCTGATCGACGAATACGACGCCGACGACGAACGCAGCATGTCCCACAACAACACCTCCTCATTCAATTTCCGTGTCGTCTCAGGCACCACAAAACTCTCCAAACACGCCCAGGGACTCGCCATCGACATCAACCCCCTCTACAACCCCTACATCCACCTCAACAACGGCAAGGTGGAACCGGCCAACGGCAAACCCTACGCCACCAATAGAACCAACAACCGCAAGGACATCCCCGTCCCCGTCATCAACACCACCGACCTCTGCTACAGCCTCTTCATCCAGCACGGATTCCGTTGGGGAGGTGTATGGCGCACCGTCAAAGACTACCAACACTTTGAGAAATAATTATGATCATTATATAGGATTATCTTTACAATTATGATGAGAACTTTGAAGTATTTTTTAAGGATGCTGCTCATGGCTTGTATCCCGTTTACAGCAAACGCACAGTTTGCCATGTTCGGAGGTGGAAACCGCGTAAACATGGATAGCCTTCGCAGGATTACAGCTGCCGATTATGCCGATATGCTGGCTAAAGTCGGAGTAAGTCAACCACGTGAAGGTCGCCAGCCCAACAGTCAGGACGAGAGTAAACACCCCAACTATGATGAACTGACGGCAAACCCCTACCCTTTCTATCCAGATCCATTGGTGACGGAAAGCGGCAAGAAGGTCACGAATGCCAAGATGTGGTATAAGGTGCGCCGGCCAGAATTAGTGAAACTGTTTGAGGACAATGTATATGGACGTATTCCAGACAATGTGCCCAGTGTGAAATGGGTGGTCACGAATGAGGAGAAGAAGGATTTTGCAGGAACACCGATTGTGGTTCGTTATCTGAAAGGCGTGGTGGACAACTCCAGCTATCCATCCATCACGGTTGAGATTCAGGCCAACGTGGTTTATCCCGACAATGGCAAGCGGAACATCCCCGTCATCATAGAATTCGGATTCGGAGGCGGTGACCCCACCCGTACCCGTGCAGGCTCAGTGTCCTGGCAGCAAATGGTGATTGAGCGCGGTTGGGCAGCCGCAACCATCAATCCCTCCTCTATACAGGCCGATAGTGGCTCTGGTCTTACCAACGGCATCATCGGTCTGTGCAACAAAGGTCAGCACCGCCAACCTACCGACTGGGGGTCACTTCGTGCATGGGGCTGGGGATTGTCGCGCTTCATTGATTATATTGAGTCCGATGCCACTTTCGATGCCACCAAGTGCGCCATCGAAGGGGTGTCACGTTATGGCAAAGCATCACTCGTGGCTATGGCATTTGAGGAGCGCATAGCAGCAGGATTCATCGCTTCGTCAGGCAAAGCGGGTGCAGCAGGATGGCGTCGTGATTGCGGTGAAAGCATCGGCAACATCGTCTCAAATGAAGAGTACCACTGGGTATGCGGTAACCTGATAAAATATGGTACAGACCCACTGACAGAAAACGACATACCTGTTGATCAGCATGAACTCATAGCACTCTGTGCCCCACGCGCATGTTTCATCTCCACGGGAAGCTGGAGTGGCGACAAATGGCAGGATGTGGTGGGCTCATTCATATCGGCCTCAAAAGCTTCGCCCGTATATGAGTTGCTTGGCTATCAAGGCGTTGGCACAGACCTTTTCCCTGGTATGGACAATGGTCTCATGGAGGGACGTCTCACCTATCGTCAACATCATGGTGGTCATGAAGCTGGTCCCAACTGGCCTTTCTTCTTAGATTTCTTTGAGCGCGAAGTGGTCGGTAAGTGATAAGATTTACTTTTTCCTCAAAGATGTGGCAAATGTAAGTATTTTTGTTGAGAAAAGACAAACATCTCCCCCTTTTTGTAAGGAAAATTGGAGTTTTATTTGTTTGGTAGCAACAAATTCTGTATCTTTGGCAAAATTTTCGTACAACTTAAAAAAACACATCAAACCATGCTTACACAAGAAGACAAAGACTTTCTGGCAAAGAAAGGTATTTCGGAAGAGAAACTGAACGCGCAGTTGAATTGTTTCAAGACGGGTTTCCCTTGGCTGAAACTGGCAGGTGCAGCTTCGCCAGGCAACGGTATCACAATCCCGTCGGAGGCTGAGAAGAAGGATTTTCTCGCTGCTTGGGACGCTTATCTGGATGGCACTGGCAAGGTACTGAAGTTCGTGCCTGCATCGGGTGCTGCGAGCCGTATGTTCAAGAACTTGTTCGAGTTTCTCGATAACGGAGAGAAGACGGAGTTCATTCAGAAATTTGAGGCAAATCTCGACAAGTTTGCGTTCATCGACGACCTGAAGGCTGCCATCAGCAAGAACGGAGGTGACGGCAGTGTGAAGACCGCCATCGCCACGCTGCTGGGTGATGAGGGTCTGTCATACGGCAAACTGCCCAAGGGCTTGCTGAAATTCCATAAGTATGAAGACGGAGCACGTACCCCTGTGGAAGAGCATCTGGTGGAGGGTGCACTCTATGCTGGTGGCAAGAACGGCAACGTAAGTGTTCACTTCACGGTGAGCCCAGAGCATCGCCCTTTGTTCGAGGCACTGGTGGCTAAGGTGGCTCCAAAGTATGAGGAGAAGTTTGGTGTGAAGTACAGCATCAGCTTCTCAGAACAGAAAGCAAGTACGGACACAGTGGCTGCCAATCCTGACAATACGCCATTCAGAGGCAAAGACGGCAAGATTCTCTTCCGCCCAGGAGGTCACGGCGCGTTGATTGAAAATTTGAACGACCTCGATGCCGACGTCATCTTCATCAAGAACATTGACAATGTGGTGCCAGACCGCTTGAAGGCCGAGACAGTGGAATACAAAAAACTCATCGCAGGTGTGCTGGTAAGCAAGCAGAAGAAAGCATTCGAATATCTCGAACTGCTCGACAGCGGCAAGTACACTCATGCACAACTGGAGGATATCATCCGCTTCCTCCGCGATGAACTCTCCTGTCGCAACCCAGAACTGAAGGATTTGGAGGATGCTGAACTCGCCATCTATCTGAAGAAGAAGCTGAACCGCCCGATGCGCGTTTGCGGTATGGTGAAGAATGTGGGTGAGCCTGGTGGCGGTCCATTCCTAGCATACAATCAGGATGGCACCATCAGCCTGCAGATTCTCGAGAGCAGTCAGATTGACACGAACGACGCTGAATACCTGAAGATGTTCCAGAACGGCACGCACTTCAACCCCGTTGACCTCGTGTGCGCTGTGAAGGACTATAAGGGACAGAAGTTTGACCTCACGAAATATGTGGATCATCAAACGGGCTTCATCTCCAGCAAGAGCAAGGACGGCAAGGAGCTCAAAGCACTTGAATTGCCAGGACTCTGGAACGGTGCGATGAGCGACTGGAACACCATCTTTGTGGAGGTATCACTCGGCACATTCAATCCTGTGAAGACGGTGAACGACTTGCTGAGAGAACAACATCAATGAATTTGACATGAATATCATTCAGAAGTATTTCACAAATCTAACAGGGCTTCAGGCTGAGCAATTCGCTCAGCTTGAGGCTCTTTATAATGACTGGAACGCCAAAATCAATGTAATTTCCCGTAAGGACATTCAGAACCTATACGAGCATCATGTGCTGCATTCGTTGGGCATCGCCAAGGTGGTGAACTTCAAGGATGGCACTACCGTGATGGATCTTGGTACTGGTGGTGGATTCCCAGGTATTCCATTAGCTATTCTCTTTCCAAATGTGCAGTTTCACTTGGTGGACAGCATCGGGAAGAAGGTTCGAGTGGCCAATGAAGTGGCAACGGCTATCGGTCTGAAAAACGTGAAGTTCAGTCATGCCAGAGCCGAAGAAATCAAGGAACAGTATGACTTCGTGGTGACTCGTGCTGTGATGCCGATGGTAGATTTGATGAAGGTGGCAAGGAAAAACATCAAAAAGGAACAACACAACGCTGTACCCAACGGCATCATTGCTCTGAAAGGTGGAGAACTGGCTGGCGAGATTGCCTCGATGAAGAATATCTGTACCGTATGGGAACTGAGCGACTTTTTCGAGGAAGAATATTTCAAGACGAAAAAGGTGGTGCATGTGACGGTGAGAGTGTAGAGGTGAGAGGTTATGGGTTATAGGTTATAGAATAAAGATATGAAGATCAAGACATTCGAAGTTAACCCGTTGTGTGAGAACTGCTATGTGGTGAGCGACGACACGAAAGAGGCTGTCATCATCGATTGTGGCTGTTCTGACGAACATGAATGGGAGGACATCAAGAAATACATCAGCAGCGAAGGACTGGAAGTGAAGCACCTGCTGAACACGCACCTGCACTTCGACCATGTGTGGGGCAACACTTTCGTGCATAGAGACCTCGGTTTGAGGCCTGAAGCCAACTACGAAGATCTGCACATCTATGAGCACATGGACGAACAGATCAAATCGGTGGTGGGCGTCGGCATCCCTCATCCCCCCCTGCCTCCACTGGGTACATCCCTCTTGGATGGCAGCGAAGTCACCTTTGGCAACACCACGCTGAAAGTACTCACCACACCTGGTCATTCACGAGGTTGCATCTGTTTCTATTCGGAAAAAGACGATGTGCTCTTCTCGGGCGACACCCTCTTCTGTGGCAGTTGCGGACGTACCGATTTGGAAGGAGGCAATTACCACGACATCATGCTCAGTCTTCAAAAACTTGCCACCCTACCCGACCAGACCAAAGTCTTCTGTGGACATGGTCCTTCCACCACGATAGAAAGAGAAAAACGATACAACCTCTATCTGAGAGGTTGAAAAATCTCAATAAATTTGGTTATTCTCTCACTTAGTCGTAACTTTGTAGCGTTTTTCAACAAAGATGAGAAAACTTCTACACATTATTATATATATAAGCGTCCTGCTCTTCGCGGTTCCTGCCTCAGCTATGACTGAGGACGGACAGTTTGTGGTGGTGCTTGATGCTGGTCATGGTGGAAAAGACCCAGGATGCATTGGCTCGAAGTCATCCAACCGTGAGAAAGACATTGCCTACAACATCACGATGGAAGTGGGCAGACTACTGAAGAACAATCATCCAGAAATTAAGGTGGTATATACACGTTCTACCGACGTGTTCATCGAATTGGGACGACGAGCCGAGATTGCGAACAAGGCAAAAGCCAACCTTTTCGTTTCCATCCATGTCAATGCATTACCCAAGAATGCCGCGCATTATGCTTATGGTGTTCAGTCATACACCTTGAGTCCCACATCGACAGGCACAAATCTGGAAGTGGAAAAACGAGAGAACTCGGTCATCGCCCTCGAAGGCGAAGCCGCCAAGAAATACAACTACAATCCATCGCCCGAAAGTAACATCATGTTCGAACTGATGCAAGACCACGACATGAAAGAAAGCGTTGCCTTTGCAAAAATGGCGCAAGACGAGATGGTACATACGGGCGGACGCAAGGATATGGGAGTGCGCCAAGCGAACTTAGCAGTGCTGCGCCTTACCTATATGCCCAGCGTGTTGCTCGAAGTGGGATTCATCTCCACTCCTGCAGAAGAGCAGTTTCTGATGTCTAAAGCCGGTCAGAACTTAATGGCAAAGAGCATCTATAATGCCATCGCAAAATACGCAGCACAACAAACAGGTAAGGCCGCAAAACTGGAAAAGCCTTCCGCTACGCCAGTACAACCTGCAGTCACCGACACTCTTAACGACAACACTACCCCATCCGCACCAACTACAACGAAAGGAGAGAAGCGCACGGTGTATAAGGTGCAGGTACTCGCAGGCAGTGTCAAACTGAAAAGCAACGACAAGCAGTTCAAGGGGTTGAAGTGTGAGATGCATGAGAAGAATGGCAGATACACTTACACCTATGGTTCAGCAACAACCATGGACGAGGCGAAGAAACTGCGCCAGTCCATCCTCGATAAATTTCCACAAGCATTCATCGTGACATTTGAAGAATAACATGAAAATCAGTAAAGAAATCAAAATCGCATCGGTGGCAATCCTTTCTGCCATCATCGTGTATGTAGGCATCATCTTCCTCAAAGGGCTCAAGCTCTTCAATGATGAGGTGTCATATTTCGTAGAGATAGCCGACGTGCAAGGCATGCCGACCGCATCTGACGTACGTGCCAACGGACTGAAGGTTGGTACCGTGAAGGCCATCAAGTTCAATCCTGCCAAGCAGAACCTGACCGTCGAGATCACCATCAATCCGAACTTTCAGATTCCAGAGGGTACCAGTGTCTATATGACCAAGGAGATGTTGGGAAGTGCCATGATGAACCTGAAGTTGGGTCCTAACCCCACAGCCATCCTCCAACCGGGCGACACCATTCAGGGTGCGCCTTTGATAGACTTGATGACTGAGGCTGGCAATATGCTGCCACAGGTGGAAGCCCTCTTGCCTAAAGTGGATTCCATACTGACTGCCATGAATCAGTTGGCAAACAACCCTGCTATTGCCACTTCTTTGAATAACATGGAAGCTGTGTCTGCCGACCTTCGTGTGACCACCACCCGACTCAACGGACTGCTGGGCAACGATGTGCCGCAACTCATGGCTAAGACCAACAACATCTGTAGCAATTTGGAGACCACAACCAGCAACCTGAACCAAATCGACCTGATTGGTATGGCACAGAAGGCTGACGTGACGATGAATGGTGTGCAGGAGATGACCTTCAAGATGAACACAGCCATGAGCAGCAAGGAAAGTTCGCTCGGCATGTTGATGAATGACAACTCCATTGCGTTGCATATCGACTCCACCATGCAGAACTCATCACGTCTGTTGGAGGACTTCCGATTGCATCCAAAACGATACGTCCATTTCTCTCTCTTCGGAAAAAAAGACAAATAAAAATGAGAGTGAAAAAAACATGGAGGAAAGATGTTATTTGAATTTTGTTCAAACAGCATCTTTCTTCATGAAGAGCCCCATGGGGAATATTGAAAACCTATCATAAACAAATAATTAAGGGGTAAAAAAAAATAATTGTCGCTAATTGTTCCATGCGTGAAACAAATAGGTAACACGCTAACAATCAAGTAAAAAGAAAAAATCAATATAAATCAAGAGCATCAAGAACTTAACTTTCGTAAATGACTGAAATGAAGCACTTTTTATCATGCAATTGGAAACGCGGGTAAAAAATAAATTTTGTCATATGAAAAAAAATAGCGAACTTTGCATTCGTAAAAATCACACATGAGAATCACCAAAGCTAAAATGGTAGAAACAGAACAAAATCCAAAACTCCTATGGGGTAGATGCCTCGAGATTATTCGAGATAACATCACCCCTGAGCAATTCGCGGCATCGTTTGCCTTCGTCGAGCTCCACAGTCTCGAGAATGGCAAGCTGATACTCGATGTGCAAAGCGAGTTCGTCAAAGAGTATTTGGAGGAGAACTTCTTACAGCTCATGGCTTCTACCTTTAAGCGCGTGTTTGGAAACAGCGTCACCAAATTATATTATAATGTAAAGGTGGTGAAGTCCAAACGAGGCGGTGACGTGAAAGAGAAAGGCGCCATGCCAAAGAGGGTGGACAATGGTCCTGCCCGTACAGATGCACGCAAGACACCAGATGATGTGACCGCTCCTCAGGTGCAGGATCTCGATTCTCAGCTGATTCCCGATTACACATTTGAAAACTATATCGAAGGTGAAAGCAACCGTCTGGCACGTTCAGTGGGCGAATCCATTGCCAACAACCCTGCCAAGACGTTCAACCCCTTCTTTGTGTTCGGTCCTTCCGGATGTGGTAAGACCCACCTCATCAACGCCATCGGTTTGCGCATCAAGGAGCTGCACCCAGAATTGCGTGTGCTCTACTTGTCCGCTCACCTCTTCATGGTGCAGTATAGGGATGCCACCATTCAGAACAAGCTGAACGACTTCATCCGCTTCTATCAGAGCATTGATGTGCTGATCATTGACGATGTTCAGGAGCTTGCAGGCGAGAAAAGAGCTGCGACTCAGAACACCTTCTTCCACATCTTCAACCATCTGCATGTCAACGGAAAGCAAATCATCCTTTCTGCCGACCGTCCTCCTATCGCTATGCAAGATTTGGAAGACCGACTCCTCACCCGTTTCAAGTGGGGCATGCAGGCAGAGATTGAGAAGCCTACGCAGAACCTGCGACTCGGCATCTTGTCTGCCAAGGTGGAGAAGGAAGGTCTGAACATCCCTGCCAAGGTGCTCAAGTTCATCGCTGAGAACATTGATGATAGCGTACGTGGCCTCGAGGGCATCATCAATTCGCTGATGGTCAACTCTGTCGTCTATAACTGCGACATCAACATGGCACTGGTGAAAAAGCTCATGCCACAGTTTGTGGAGAAGCACAGCAAGAAGGTACTCACCATCGAAGATGTGAAACAGATCGTATGCAACCACTTCCACCTGAAGATCAACCAGCTTGACTCACGTGAGCGTACCCAACGAATTGCCTATGCACGTCAGATTGCCATGTATCTGGCAGACCAAATGACTGACAATTCTCGCATGCAGATTGGTCGCGTCATCGGTAACCGCAATCATGCCACAGTCGTTCATGCAGTGAAGCAGATTCAGGACATGATGGAGACGGAAGACCGTGTGCGTGAGGATGTGGAAGAGTTGACGTTAGCACTCAAAGCATCACTTTGAAAAAGAATCCATACTAACCAATTCCTATAGATAACTTATGTTTTAATGAGAGGCGGGGAACTCGTGATGAGTCCCCCGCCTTTTTTATTAGAACTTAGTTAGGTAAGTTAGATAAACTTAGTTAGGTAAGTTTATTCGCCTTAAAGAAATCCTTGAGTCTTTAAGGCTTTCAAGAGACCCTCTGACATGGCTTCATTGTCCTTCCGCGTATATCGGCAATCGGTGAACACCTGTGCCAAGTTCTCCTTCTTGTTAATCTTGACAAACTGCAGATTCTCTTCCAACTGCTCCTTGAAGTAATAGATGATGTCCAGCTGGTTGGGCGTGTAGTCGTGATAGGTTTCTTCATGGAGATATGCCAGATGCGGCAAGCGGTCGGGCTGTTCTGGATGCTCGTCGGGCACACCCACAGTGATGGTGGCAATGGGGAATGTGAGTTTGGGGAGTTTCAGCACATCAATGATGCCCTGCGGATTGTAGAGCGTCGTACCCAAGTAGCAAGTGCCATAACCTGCCTGCTCAGCCAGGGTGCAGAATGCCTGTACATATAATAATGTGTCGCTGGCTGCATTGAGGAAGGAGAGCAGATTGTCATAGCCTGCATCGGCATTGCGCTGTTCACACCACTTCGTGAAGCGGTTGAAGTCGGCACAGAACGTGAGCACCACGGGGGCACCCTTCACCATTGGCTGACCGAAATGCAAGGGAGAAAGCTTCTCCTTCATCTCCTCCGAACGGGTCACGACTACACTATACAACTGCATATTGCCCATCGTGGCAGCCCTCGAAGCCTGAAACAACAACGACTCAATCTTCTCCGCAGGGATGTCTTCCTGCTTATACTTGCGGATGGTACGTCTATTCAAAAATGATTCCATATGAATGTACAATTTAACGATTTGAGATTTACAATTGTGCAAAGATAAGCATTTCCTGCCACATTTATTTTGTCATGTCGCAAAATCGCCGTATTTTTGCCTCTACTTAACAATTTTTGCAATAAAAAGACCTGACATGTCACCAGTACAATCTTTATCAGCCACCATTCTGAACATCATAGCGGAGTTTGGCGAGAAGAAGTTGAAGAAGGCGTTGAAAGCCGTTGACCCAGCCAAAGGGACAAACAAGGAACGCGAGGAACTGATGTCGATACTCGACAATGAGATCTATTCCTTCCGTCCCGAGTTCGAAATCACGGAGAAGCGTCCGGTCAGCCTCGAATGCGATGTGGTCAAATTCCAGAACAAGAAAGAGAAGTGGGTCGCCTTTGTCGGACTGCTCGATGGCTATCCCTACGAAATCTTCACGGGTGTGCTCGACGATGAAGATGGCATCGCCTTGCCTAAGACCGTTTCCAAGGGACACATCATCAAGCATATTGACGAGGATGGTTCCAAGCGCTACGACTTCACCTTCGTCAACCGACGTGGCTACAAGACCACCATCGAGGGACTTTCCGAACGATTCAACAAGGAATACTGGAATTATGCCAAGCTCATCAGTGGTGTGCTCCGCTACAGGATGCCTCTCACCAATGTCATTAAACTGGTCAGTTCCCTCCAGCTCGAGAACGAGAACATCAACACCTGGGCCAATGGTGTGGCACGCGCCCTGAAGAAGTACACCACAGGCGAAGAAGACCTCACCGACGACTTCACCTCCAAAGATGAATGATGCCATGCAGAATAAAATCATCATCAACGGACTGCGGCTCTACGCTTATCATGGGGTGATGGAGCAGGAACGCAAGGTGGGTGCCTACTTCACCGTCGACTGCGAAGTGGAGACCGACATGCGTGATGCCATCGAGAACGACTTTGTGGATGACACCATCTCCTATGCCGACATCTACAACACCATCAAGCGCGAAATGGTGACGCCCTCCTATCTCGTCGAGCATGCTGCAGGACGCATCGCCAAAGCCATCCTTGCCGAATATTCCAAGGCACAATCTGTTCGTGTCCGTCTGATGAAGGAGAATCCTCCGATGGGTGCAGACTGCCAAGGAGCGGGGGTGGAGATCACCATGAAGAGATGAGAGATAGATTATGATAGATTATAAATAAGAAATTATAGATAATAAATTAACCAAAAACAATGAGTACAACTACCAACAAAATGACCAACTACCGTTGGGTCATCTGCGCGATGCTTTTCCTTGCCACCACGGTCAACTACATGGACCGTCAGGTGCTTTCATTAACATGGAAAGACTTCATCGCTCTCGATTTCCATTGGAACGACAACGACTATGGCAACATCACAGCCACGTTCTCCATCTTCTACGCCTTCATCAGCCTCTTCGCTGGTAAGTTCATTGATTGGATGGGCACGAAGAAAGGATACATCTGGGCGATTGTCATCTGGTCGCTCGGTGCTTGTCTCCATGCTGCCTGCGGATGGGCAACCATGCAGCTCACAGGCATTGCTGACATCGAAGCGCTCCGTGCTGTGGAGAAAGGCACAGACCTTGCCCTCGTCATCTCCACCACCAGCGTATGGCTTTTCCTCGCATGTCGCATCATTCTTGCAACAGGTGAATCTGGCAACTTCCCTGCTGCCATCAAGGTGACTGCTGAGTTCTTCCCAAAGAAAGACCGTGCTTATGCTACTTCCATCTTCAACGCTGGTGCTTCTGTGGGTGCCCTTGCCGCTCCCCTCACCATCCCTATCCTCGCTGAGCATATGGGTTGGGAATGGGCATTCATCATTATCGGTGCCATTGGTTTCGTATGGGCAGGCGCTTGGCTCTTTATGTATTCAGCACCGGCTGAAAGCAAGTTCGTAAACAAAGCCGAGTTGGCTTATATCGAGTCAGACAAAGGTGAAATCATTGAGGAGAAAGCAACCGAAAGTACAGACGAAAATGAAATTAAACTATCTTTCATCGACTGCTTCAAATATCGTCAGACATGGGCGTTTATCGTTGGTAAACTGATGACTGATGGTGTGTGGTGGTTCTTCCTCTTCTGGGCACCTGCTTACTTCTCAGAACTTGGTTATCCATCCTCTTCTGGGATGGGTCAAGCACTTATCTTTGTGCTCTACCTCATCGTCACCCTGCTCTCTATCTATGGTGGCTACCTACCTAAACTCTTTGTTGAGAAAATGGGTATGAACCCATACGCAGGTCGTATGCGTGCCATGCTGATCTTTGCTTTCTTGCCTATCTTCGCCATGTTTGCGCAGCCACTTGCTGAGGTGTCTCCTTGGTGGCCTTGTATCATCATCGGTTTGGCAGGTGCAGGTCATCAAGCATGGTCAGCTAATCTCTACTCCACGATTGGTGACATGTTCCCAAAGTCAGCCATTGCCACCATTACTGGTATCGGCACGATGTTTGGCGGACTTTGTTCTTTCGCCATCAATAAGGGTTCGGGCATGCTCTTCACCTATGCTGACGGTCTTGGCGATGCCTTCCAGTTCTTTGGAGCTACTGGTAAACCTGCAGGTTATATGATTGTCTTCTGCTACTGCGCTGTTGCTTATCTCATCGGTTGGCTGATTATGAAGACCCTCGTACCAAAGTACAAGCCTATCACGAAATGATTGACACATGACCCTCAAAGTACTGACGACAACCCTATTAGGCATTACGACATTCATTGGCACAAGAGCTCAGGATGTTGTCACAGACACGATGAAGAACGTTTCAGGTGACAGCAACAGAAATGTGCTGATGAATGCCTCTTCTGCCTCACAACCTCGTCAGATATCTTTGGGTCTGCCTATTTCGGGATATGCTTACATCTATGAGGATGGTTTGCCTGTCTCGTACTATAACTATCAAGTCTATCCATACAAATCTTGGCATAGTGGTGTGAGCCATGAAGCGGTGCAGACCATGGGTCCTCAGGACATGGTGCTGAAATATGGTGTCATCACCTACAGCGTGGACAGCCGGTCAAAGTTGGCTGGCGACAAGTTTGAAGGAAAACTGAACTATTCACTAAACCATTTCGGCCGTCAAACTGTTGATACCAACGTCTCTACCCCTTTAGGGAAGGGATGGGGCATTAGTGTTGGCACCTATCAGAACTTCGACCCGGGAAGTAATCATTTGGACATAGCGAAGCTTCAAGAAAGTGCACATTTCTACAAGGTAGCCCTTTCAAAGAGTTGGAATGAAGGCAGGGGAAAGACTGGACTCATTTACCAGTATTCTCGATTCAAGGAAATCATCGAGAATTATGGTCCTTTCATTTTTGTAGGGGATGGCAGCGTGAAAGAATATGATGGTTTCAAATTAGGGCTTGATCAATATCGCCCAGCTAATAACACATTGAAATATCTTGATGTTGTTTCTGGAAAGATGATGGAGCAGAACAATGACGATGCGAACACCAGCAAGATCCATCATGTGAACTACGTCTTAGATTATTTGTGGGATAGTGGTTTGAAGCTCTCCGTGCATAGTAAGTTTAAGCATGGACATTCCTTCCGTTCCAATGGTTCCGTGATGGGTGTAAGTGATGCCTTTACAGGTAGTGGCTACACCTACGAGAATGGAACGGAGTATCTCGGTAAGGTGCAGACACGAAGAATGTTGCACTTCGACGGATTTGAGCATTCATGGATGACCAATGTGGCATTGACAGGCAAATCAAAGAATCAGCGCCACAACTGGCGTACAGAGGTGGATTATTGGCTCAACCACGGAGGTGTCAGCACTTCCATGTACTTGTTTGCCCATGAAGCAAAGAAAGACCCGAAACTGTTGCTGCTCAACGGCAACGAAGGCTATTCCTACAACTCCTATGCAGAGTTTTACAACGGACATGAGCACAAATTGTTCGGCTTGGTGTCTGATGAATGGAATGCCACCCCTCGACTATGGCTTTATGGAGGCGCCAGAGTTGAATACTTGAATGTGCGTGGTCGTGCCGCTAACGATATGTATCCAGGCAATGCCCGCCATGTGGGATTCAGTTTGGCAGATGAAGGTGTGGTGAAAAATCATTTCAGCAACAACCATTTCAATTATGCGTTCATCGGTAGTGCACGTTATGCTTTGTTGCATGGATTCGGCTTGCATGCAGAATATTCCTCCGCCATGATCCACTCGCAACTATTCCATTACGGCACCTACACATACCCCACACAAAAAGGTATGATCACCAATTATTTCCGAGGTGGCATCTATTGGAAGAACAAATGGATAGACCTTACCTCACAAATCACTCATATCACCATGAGTAATTCACAAGAGCGTCCCAACCTCAGTCATGTGCTGACGAAAGACGTTGGTGATCTCAAGGCTGGCATGAGTGAATCGTTCACGAAAACCTATTTTTATGACATCGCCACACTCGGCTGGCTGACCGATGCTATCATCACACCCATCAAAGGGTTGACTGTACACTTGATGTTCACCGTCCGTGACCCTAAATACAAAGATTACAAGATTACCCCTACATTTAGCGATGGTGTAACGGAGGTGTATGACTTTACCAACAAAACCATCACAGCCCTCTCCAAGACAGAATTAGAGATTGAACCCTCCTACCGTTTTAATAAATGGCGGGTTTGGCTAAGTGCCCGCTATTTCAGCAAACAATATATCAATAAAACCAATTCCCTCTACTTCAAAGGACGTTGGGAAACTTTTGGAGGGGTTGATTTTCAGTTAAACAACCACATAAGCTTTGCTGCGAGCGTTGTGAACATCCTCAATCAGAAGGGCGCAAGTGGTACTATTGCTTCTGCTGACCTCATCACCGACCCTTCCCTATATAATAACTATGTAATGTCAGGCACTTTTATTCGTCCCTTTACCTTCGAATTTACCACAAAATTGAGCCTTTAAATCCTCCAACGAGAAAAAAATATTGTTTTTCGATAAAATTTTCTCGTTTTTATTTGGAAGTTATAATAAGTTGTTTTACCTTTGCACCGAAAATTATTATCGACGAACGATAAAATATTCAAAACTAACAATAAAATACTAACAATTTAAAAAGGTAAAGCAACATGAAAAAGAAATTTAATTTGTATTGCGGGCTGCTGATTGCGGCTATCGTATTTGGAATCGGTCTGACTATGGTACAAACCGGGTATCAAATGTACTCTGGTGGTAAATTTGGATGGGAACTGGCGAAGAATGACCACGCGAATGGTGTACAACGCGACCCGATGTGGGCACTCAAGATGGTGAACGAGATGGCTCCAGTGGAGATGATGCGGAAGAACCCTCTTGAGATACCTGACAGCATCGTGAACGAAAAGACGGGTGAGAAGATGCCACTCATGACGGTGGTGGGTGTTGTGTGGTCAAAGGATGCTGGAAACAGAATGATGATTATTCAGGGCATCGGCTATTTCAACTGGATATTCCTTATCATCTTCTGGATCGCGTTCATCAAGCTCATCATTGCGGTGAACAAGGGTCGCATCTTCGAGAAGAGCATGGAAACGCAACTGGCATGGGGCGGATGGTCAGTTTTCGGCATGTATGTGCTGGGATGGGTCACTCAGCTGACGAACCACATCATGAACGTGCAGACATTTGAATTTGCCGACTACAACCATATGATTATGCAGTTCCCTGATTCAGCCCTGCTCTACTCTGCTTTTGGCATGTTGCTGATGGGACAAATCTTCAAAATTGGTCGTCAAATGAAGGAAGAACAGGAGTTGACTATTTAAAGTTTAGAGTTTAGAGTTTAGAGCTTAGAGTTTAGAGAACAATAAAACCTGGAATATTATGGAATGGAATAATTTGACAACGAAACAACGCGTGTTGTGGGTCATACTCTGGATAGCTACCGTGGGGGCAGTCTGTTTACTGGGTGTGATGATATACAAGCAACTGACAGGAGGAGAGGTCACCGTCCATAACTGGTGCACATTCACCTTCGCTGCATGCTCCATTGCGAACGCATATATTGCTTTATCTCAATCTAAAAGAACACAGAAATCATGATTATAGTGAACTTGGACGTGATGATGGCACGCAGGAAGATGTCATCAGGTGAATTGGCTGAACGCATCGGCATCACGCAAGCAAACCTGTCGGTGCTGAAGACGGGAAAGGCAAAGGCTGTGCGGTTCTCCACCTTGGAGGCCATCTGCAAGGTGCTGGACTGTCAGCCAGGAGATATTTTGGAGTATCAACCAGATACGAATGAATAACATATATATAATGTATAAGGAACAATGAAGAAATTACTTTATCCCATCTTGGCCGTCGTTGTGTTTCTGGGCATGCAGACTGTCGGAGGCATCATCATGGTCGGCATGGTATTCATCAAGAATCCAGATGTGTTCAAACACTTGGCCAAGACCCGTGATCCCAATATCCTGTTGAATTACATCATGACCGGTGATTCGCTGGCATGGACGCTGATCCTGACCGACATCGCATCCGTGATCATCCTCGCGGCGATGCATATGATCAAGTGGAAGACCGTATTTGATGTGAAAAGCATTAACTGGAAACTCGGTTTGCTGGCCATCGTCGGAGCCTTGCTGGGCATCGTCTATACAGATATCCTCTCTGAGTTTATGAAACTGCCCGACGAGATGGGCGACATCTTTAGCGGTTTGGCCACTTCTGTGGTGGGAGCCTTGTCGATTGGCGTGATTGGTCCGATTGTCGAGGAGTTCATCTTCCGTGAAGCTCTCCTCGGATTTATGCTGCGGAACGACTGGAACAAGTGGGTGGCGATCACGACAAGCGCATTGGTGTTTGGCATCATCCACGGCAACCTCGCTCAGATTCCGTTTGCCGTGGTGGTCGGATTCATTTTCGGTCTCATATACTATAAGACAGGAAATATCGTTATTACAAGTATCCTGCACATCATCAACAACAGTTTTGCTGTGTGGTTGATGTACTCTATGGGCGAGAAAGCCAAGGATGCGAGTCTGACGGAATGGTTGGGAGGATCTGCAATTTCCATCGGAATTGGTATTGTTGTAGGCATTCTCAGCTTCGTTCTCCTCAAACAATTCTGGAAAAAAAGCCAGGCTCCTTACTGGTGCGAACAGCCGAAGCTCATCGGTCAGACAGAAGAGGTCGTTGAATCAAAACAACCAATCATTGAAACTAACTTAAATACACAAGATAATGAAACAATTCTTTAAGTATGTATGCGCCACAGTTGTGGGCATCATTCTGGTGGTGGTCATCATCACCATCCTGTCCATCATGGGTCTGGTGGGCATGGCATCAATGGGCAGCGTGACTGCCAACGTGAAGGACAACAGCGTGCTGGTCATCCAACTGGAAGGCACCATCAACGAACGCAGCGAGGAGAATCCCTTCGGCAACCTCCTGGGCAATGCCGCGCTGACCGATCAGGGACTTGACGACATCCTCAAGGCCATCGAGCGTGCCAAGACCGAGCCGAAGGTGAAAGGCATCTACATCGAGTCGGGCACCTTTGCTGGTGCCATGCCTGCAAGTCTTGAAGCCATCCGCGATGCTTTGCTCGACTTCAAGAAGGAAGGCAAGTTCATCGTGGCATACGGCGACCTCTACACACAGGGGGCTTACTATCTTTGCTCTGCTGCCGACTCTGTGATTGTCAATCCGCAGGGTCTCATCGAGTGGACTGGTCTGAGCAGCACGGTCACTTACTACAAGGACCTGCTCGACAAGGTCGGCGTGGATATGCAGGTGGTGAAGGTCGGCACCTACAAGAGTGCTGTCGAGCCCTTCCTCCTCTCCGAGATGAGCGATGCCAACCGCGAGCAGATTGAGACTTACGACAACGAGATTTGGAGCGAAATGACCAAGGCGGTCAGCAAGAGCCGTGGCATCAGCGAAGCAAAGCTCAACGAACTGGCCGACTCCATGATGCTCCTCCGCGAGGCGACCCTCTACAAGAAGGAGAAGCTTGTCGATAAGCTTGCCTACAGCGACGCCGTGCAGCAGATCATCGCCAACATGATGAAGGTTGATTCCCCAGACGACTACAACACCATCAGCGTCCAGGACCTCGCAGGCATCGCCAACAACGAGCCAAAGGGATTCAGCGGCGATGTCGTGGCTGTTTATTATGCCGTGGGCGATATCGTGGACGAATCCACCAGCGATTGGAACTATTCGCCCGAAATCGTGGGCAAGACAGTCATCAAGGACCTGCAGAAGCTGGCTGATGACGACGACGTGAAGGCGGTTGTGCTGCGCGTCAACTCGGGTGGCGGTTCTGCCTACGCCAGCGAACAGATCTGGCATCAGGTCATGAACATCAAGAGCAAGAAGCCCATCGTTGTCAGCATGGGCGACATGGCAGCATCGGGCGGTTACTACATCAGTTGCGCAGCCGACTACATTTATGCTGAGCCCACCACCATCACCGGCTCCATCGGCATCTTCGGCATGTTCCCCAATGCTGGTGAACTCCTCAACGACAAGCTTGGTGTGCATTTCAGCACCGTCAAGACCAACCAGTTCTCCGACTTCGGCGACATCTCACGCCCCTTCACTGAGCGGGAACGCGCCATTGCCCAGCGCTATATCAACAACGGTTACGAGCTCTTCACCCGTCGCTGTGCTGATGGCCGCAAGATGAAGCAGGACGACATCAAGAAGATTGGCGAAGGCCGTGTCTGGACAGGCATCCACGCCAAGCAAATCGGTCTGGTCGATGAACTCGCAGGACTCGACGCAGCCATCGCCAAAGCCATGGAACTCGCCAAAATCGATGATGCATCCATCATGAACTATCCAGCCAAGACCACCGTCTTCGAGCAACTCATGGAAGAGATGCAGGGCACCAGCTATGCCGACAAGCAGCTCCAGCAAGCCCTCGGCGAATACTACCCCATCATCTCCGACATGAAGAAGGTGCAGCAGAAAACAGGTGTTCAAACCGCACTGCCCTATCGACTCAAATTTAACCTCTAAAAAAAGATGCGCATGACTGAGATCAATCATGCGCATCTTTTTTTCGGTCATTACCTCACGGGCAAGATGATATAAGTGTATGTGTAGTCCTGATATGGCATCTGGTACTCGCTGCGAGGCCATGCACCCCAGGAGTTGACACATCCGACACCCATGCTGCGGAGGGCGATGTGGAGGTCGGTGAAGGGACGTTCGATGAGGTCGCCGCTGTGCCATTGCGCTTTGTTGCGTGCGGGCTGAAGGTCGTCCTCGGTGTAGTTGAGCGCTTGCATCTCGAGTGGCTGGATGCCTTCGAAGCGGAGTCCTTTGCCAGCGGGGTTGGTCATGTTCCAGTAGCGGACAGCGGTCTTGGTGCCAGTCTCCTGCGGACGCACATATCCCCAGAACTGCTCGGCGACGGTCTGCTTCCAGATGCCGATGTTCTGGCTGTTGGCACGGTCGATGTAGTTCTCGTGAGGACCCTTGCCGTAGTATTCAATCTGTGTGAACTCCTTCGGCATCTGCATCTGCATGCCAAAGCGGAGGAGCTGCGGCATGGTGAGGCGGCCACGGTCGTCCTTGCGGTTCTTGGCTTCCTCGCTGACGCTGAGATCCTGCTTCACGACGAGTTTGCCCTCGGGCGTCATGGTGTAGGTGAGCTTCACGTTGGCCTCGAGCTCACGGATGTTGTATTCGGCTGTGACCACATAGTTGGTGCCGTCCTGCTTGATGTTGAAGGCCTTCCTTTCGAGACGAGGATGCTGCCATGCGGCAAGACGGTTCTGCATGCCTGCGCCGAAGTCATTATCGGTGGCAGCACGCCAGAAGTCAGGAATGAGCTCGGCATCGTCGGTCATCATGGGTGTGCCGTCCACATCGATATAGGAAATATAACCCGAACGCTTGTTGAAGGTCACGTTGACACCATTGGCAGAAAGGATTGCAAAGATGGCGCGGTCGTCAAGCTTGACTGCCTGCTTGTCCTGCTGCTGGGCAGTAACAGCTTCTGCCGTTGGGAATGTGTAAGGAGCGACGATAAACTGCTGATGGGCGATGGTGGTGCCTGCCTTGAGGAGAGGCTCGTCCTGTTCCAGTTTGAATTCGAGGTTCAACAAGATTTCCTTGCCCTTGAAGGCATCGTTGGCAAGGATTTTATCCAACCAGTCAATTGTGATGGTGGCACGTTGCTGGGGTTGAATGTCCAAATGATTATTAGAGCCAGAAGCTTCCACTTTTCCGTCCACCACGATGGTATAGTTCAAAGAAACACCTGTCAGCGAACGGAAGAAGTTCTCATTGAAGATTACCAGTTCACCTTTCTTGGCATCCTTCATGGATGTCCAGATGTTCTGGTAGTAGTACTGAATCTCGTAGGCATGAGGATTGGGCACACGGTCAGGATTGATGACGCCGTTGCAGTTGAAGTTGTTGTCGGAGGCAGGGAAACGACCGAAGTCGCCACCATACGCCCAGATGGGCTTGCCGGTAATCTTGCTGGTGCTGCGCAAACCCTGGTCGATGAAGTCCCAGATGTAGCCACCTTGATAGTTGGGCAGACGGCGAATCAGATCCCAATACTCCTTGAAGCCACCGCCTGAGTTACCCATCGTGTGGGCATACTCGCATTGGATGAGCGGACGCGCATTGCCCTCGCCACAGTAGCGTTCGCAATGTCCGTAGTCGGCATACATCGGGCAGTAGATGTCGGACTTGCCCCAGTTGCCTGCCTGCTCATACTGGCAAGGACGAGAAGGGTCGTAGGCTTTCACGAAGTCGTAGGAGTCCTCGAAGTTCTTGCCATAGCCAGCCTCATTGCCCAACGACCACACGATGATGGCAGGATGATTCTTCAATACATATATATTATGGCGCTGACGCTCGATGTGCGTGTCGTGGAAACGGGCATCCTTGGAGAGCGATTTCTCTCCGTAGCCCATTCCGTGACTTTCGATGTTGGTCTCGGCGGTGACGTAGATGCCATACTCGTCGCAAAGGTCGTACCAACGGGGATCGTCGGGATAGTGGCAGGTGCGCACGGCATTCACGTTCAGCTGCTTCATCACCTGAATGTCCTGAATCATGCGGTCAACCGATACGACATAACCGCCATCGGGGTCCAATTCGTGACGGTCTACACCCTTGATGAGGATGGGCTGACCATTCACGAGCAGCTGCTGGTTTTTAATTTCCACCTTGCGGAAACCTACGCGCTGAGGGATACATTCCAAGAGCTTGCTGCCATCATACAGGGAGATGCAGAGATTGTAGAGGTTAGGAGTCTCGGCTGTCCACTTCTGCGGATTGGGGACGAGAATCTCGGCTGTCCCTACCCCATCCTTCTTGATGGTAAGGTCACCCACTTGCTGAGGAGTGACGTCTTTGCCCGATGGGTCGAAAAGCTGAACTTTATATGTCTTGCCAGCAGCAGCAGGAGCTGTCAACTTGATGGAGAGCTTACCATCGTTGTAGTTGTTGGTCAAATCGGGCGTGATGAACACATCGTCGATATGCGCCTTCGGACGTGCATAGAGATAAGCCTCGCGGGCAATACCGCAGAGACGCCAGAAGTCCTGGTCTTCGTTCCAAGAACCATCGCACCAACGCATGATCTGCATGGCAATCAGATTCTCCTTGCCAGGAATGATGTACTTAGTGATGTCGAACTCGCAAGCTACCTTGGAATCCTCAGAATAGCCCACATACTTGCCGTTCACGTAAATTGTGATGTTGGAAGTGGCAGAACCGATGTGCATGTACACATCCTCGCCTTTCCAATCGGCAGGGATGGTGAACGTGCGACGATAAGAGCCCACGTGATTGCCCTTGTCCTGCACAGCTGGTGGTTCACCAGTCCAGTCGCTACGCCATGCATAGGAGGTGTTCACATAGATGGCATCGCCGTAACCATTCAGTTCCCATATTCCAGGCACAGGCATCGAGCCCCAATGCGAGTCGTCATAATTCAGCGCATAGAATCCCTCGGGACGCTCGTTGGCACTCTCCACCCAATGGAACTTCCACTTGCCCTCGATGCTCATGTAGCGGCTTGACTTCGCCTTCGTGTTGGCTCTCGGACTTTGTGACTGCTTGGCCAATGCCTCACTCTCGTAGGCAAAGTAATGAGCCACATCCATCTTGCGGTTGATCTCGTTCACACTGGGGTCGCACCACACGGGTGTCTTCTGCGCCTGTGCTGTCAGGCTACCCAATGCCAAAACTGACAATAGAATTTGTTTTACATTCATAGGTTAATTGTTTGATTTTATTTGGTTTATAGTTGTTGATTTTTGTTTTAATTGGAAGTTAAAGTGGAAGTTTAATTGGAAGTTAAGCACTTCGTGCAGGACGTATCTATTGTCAATTGGTATCCTCCTTTTAACTCCAATGAGCGAAGCGAATTAACTCCCTCTTCTACTCCCTCTTTTATTCATGATGATACGGTTCGCCACGTATGATGGTCATGGCTCGGTAGAGTTGCTCCACGAAGATGAGCCGCACCATCTGATGGGAAAACGTCATCTTGGAGAGAGAAATATTCTCATTGGCTCTGCCATAGACATCGGGAGAAAACCCGTAAGGACCGCCAATGACGAACACCAACCGCTTGTTCACCGTCTGCATCTTCTGTTCCATATAGGAAGAGAACTCCACACTACGAAACTCCTTTCCATGCTCATCCAACAGCACGACATGGTCACCAGCCTGCATCTGCTTCAGTATGAGCTCTCCCTCCTGCTGCTTTTGCTGGTCGGCAGAGAGACTCTTGGTGTTCTTCAGTTCGGGAATGGTGATGATGTCGAAGCCGATGTAATGCTTCACGCGTCCAGCATACTCGTCAATCAACTCAACGAAATGCTTGTTCACTGTCTTCCCAACCAACACCAAGGCCACCTTCATCGTGTCACGCTTTTTACGCCCTTCACCGCTGACAATTTCTTAATCAACTGCGTGAGCTGGTTCTGGTCATCAATCATGACGGTCAATTGTCCCGAGAAGAGTCCATCCTCAGATGTCTGGATGCTCAATCCACGCATCATCACGTTCTTCTCCTTGTTCAGGATGGAAGTGATGTTGCTGACAATGCCAATATCGTCATGTCCCACCACGTGCAATGTGACAGGATACTGCTTCGAGCCTTTTCCTGCCCAACGAGCACGGAGCACACGATAGCCCATCCGTTCACGGAGAAGCTGTGCATTGGGGCAATCTTTGCGATGCACCTTAATGCCTCGATTCACGGTCACAAATCCAAACACATCATCGCCATAAATCGGATTACAGCACTTGGCAAGGCTGTAATCGACCCCCTTCAAGTTGTTGTCCAGCACCAGCACATCTGCATTTCCCTGTGCATGGTCATCCTGAACGGGCGCCACATAATTGCCTGCACTTCGCTGTTCCGTTGAAAAAGCATTCGGATTGGCATCACGTTCCTGCAACTCCTGATACTGCTCGATGACCGTGTTTACATCCAGCACCTCTTCGGCAATTGCCTTGTAAAATTCGGTCACGTGCTTATAGCCCATCCGCTTGATGAGGCGCATCATCAGCGACTCCTCAGGCTCTATCTTCTTATTCTTGAACTTCCTTTCCAGCGCCTCCTTCGCAAAGGTCGAAACCTGCATCTCCTGCTCCGTCAACGACTGACGAATCTTGGCACGTGCCCTGGGTGTGATGGCGATGTTCAGCCAGTCACGCTTCGGCAATTGCTTCTGCGAGGTGAGGATTTCCACCTGATCACCACTTTGCAAGAGCGTCCTGATATGCACGTTCTTACCATTCACTTTACCTCCCGTACAATGAGCACCTACATTGGTGTGTATTTGGAAAGCAAAGTCAAGCACAGTCGCTCCTTTCGGCAATTTGAACAGATCACCCTTCGGCGTGAACACAAACACCTCGTCGCTGTATAAGTCCACCTTGAACCGATCCATCAACTGCTCGTCACTCTCCACTTCATGGTGTTCCAAAGCTGAACGGATGTCCTGCAACCAGTCTTCCAGTTTCGTCCCGCTGTCCTTCACACCTTTATATCGCCAATGTGCCGCCAGACCTCTCTCCGCAATCTCATCCATTCGCTCCGTGCGAATCTGTATCTCTACCCACTTGCCTTCAGGACCCATCACCGTGATGTGCAACGACTCATAACCATTGGACTTGGGCACACTCAGCCAGTCCCTCATACGCTTGGGGTTCGGTCGATACATGTCCGTCACAATGCTGAACACCTGCCAACATTCCTGTTTCTCCTTTTCAGGAGCGCTATCCAATATCACGCGAATGGCAAACAAATCATAGATGCCTTCAAACTGACACTTCTGCTTCAGCATCTTCTGCCAAATGGAATGGATGGACTTCGTTCTGCCCTTGATGTGGAACTTGAGCCCAGCCGCCTTCAGCTTCTCCTCCACAGGCGCAATGAAACGTGCGATGTAGAGGTCGCGCGCCTTACGGGTGGCGCTCAGCTTCTCCTTGATCATGTAATAGACCTCTGGCTCCAGATACTTCAGCGACAAATCTTCCAGTTCCCTCTTGATGAGATACAAACCCAGTTTATGTGCCAGAGGGGCATAAAGATGTGATGCTTCTGTCGCCACACGACGACGTTCCTCATCTTCTCCCTTATCCTTGATCTGTCGCATCAGGTTCACGCGGTCTGCAATGATGATGAAGATGACACGCATGTCCTCGGCAAACGACAACAACAAGTCGCGGAAGTTCTCCGTCTCAATCGAAGGATTCTTCGCATACAGCTCATTGACTCTCAGCAAGCCATGAATGATGTGCGCTACATCTTCGCCAAACTCGTGCTTCACCTCCTCCATCGCAATCACACCCACCGACACACAATTGTGTAGCAAGATGCTGATGATGGAGGCACGGTTCAGTCCAATCTCCTCCGCGGTAATCACCGCCGTCTGCAAGTCAAACAGAATAGGGTTCAGTCCAAACTGGTCACGATGCAACTGATCTGTTTCGACAGCCCGAAACAGAATATCCTTCACTTTATGGAAATCCTCAGGGTTCAGAACTTCCGCCACCAAACTCTGCAACCGCTTTACGGTTTCTAAGAGCAGCACCTTTTCCTCCTCCTTGAGAGTTGCCAATTCTTCCATATTTCTCCTCTTTTTCCTATTTTGGCGACAAAGGTACGACTAAGTGCGTGAAATTCCAAAATTATTGGCCTCAATTATTGGCAATTATTGGTAATTATTGTTTTTTCCAGCCTCAGAAGGAGGCGCAGGAGCCCCACGCCTCTTCCAAAACAGCCACGACAGTCTGCTTGATTCATAACCCCCTCTCTATATAGCCCCACCCTCTCAGAGAGGTGGGGCTATAGTAGAAGGGGTGTTGTAACTTTGCACTGTCTTTCGAGGAGAATCATTTACGGCCACGTGTGGTAGTAATTTCTCCTACGTGCACTAGAAAATGCTGCCACGTGTGACTACAAATAAACCTCAACGCCTGTAGTTTCACTCGAGTCGATTTGAGTTTTGACTCGAGTCGATCGATGATTTTTCAATTCTCAATTTTCATTTTATATCGTGGGGGAAAAAGAAGAAGCGGATGTGGGTACATCCGCTTCTTGGGGGTAGTATGTGTGGGTTCCGCGATTAGTGGTTGCTGCGGAGGTTCCACTTGGAGTTGTCGCTGTTGAAGTCGTACTCGGCGAGGGTTGGTGTGCTGTCGCCTGCTGAGTAGAGTACGTATTTGGTGTTGGTGCCTTCCTTGCCTGGGATTTGCTTTGGCATGATGCGGAAGGTGCCGTCGATGAGCTGTTCGATGCGCCAGAGCTGTTCAGGAGCACCGGTGAAAGCTGGGACTGTGGTCACTTCCACATCTTCTGTAGCTGCGAGGGCACGGTCGGTACCAGCGATGGTGATCTTGAAGTATGGGTTGCTCAGGTAACCACCTGCTTCTGGAACGGCTGTGAGGGTCCACTTCTGGTGAGGACGGAACATGTAGTCGCCGATGCGCAATGGGATGTTGCCTGATGGCCATGTGCTGATGACGTCTTCGAGCTTCTGCTCTGCCACTGGCTGTGGAGGTGCTGCATTGGCTTGCTGACCACCGCCGAAGCCTCCGAAACCACCAGCACGAGCAACGTTCATGCGTACGAAATCGACGGCGAGTTCGAGGGAGTAACCACGACGCTCTGACTCAATCTCGTAGGTGCCTTCTTTGAGCTGGTCGCCACCTACTGGCCAGTCATTCTTCCAAAGCAGAGGACGAACAGCGAGTGTGGAACGGCCACCCATGTCGAAGTCTGCCTCCCAGTGGAATGACATCACTTCAACACCTTCGTCGATGATGGTGCGTCCGAAGTGTCCGGCACCTGTTTTGCGGTCGCCTGCAGCGATGACCATCTTGCCACCACCATGATACATGTCACGACCTACGTTGTCGATGTATGGGCCTTGTACACTCTTGGAACGACCTACCACAATATTATAAGTGGAGTTCACACCGTCGCAGCAAGTGCCGTGTGTGCCGAGCAGGTAATAGTAGCCGTTGCGATAGATGAGGTCGGATGCCTCACAGTCGATGGCGATGTCCTTTTCCTTGTTGCCTGCTGCACGGAAGCCTGTCTGAGGATCGAGCTCGATGAGGCGGATGGTGCCGAAGTAAGTACCATAGCTCACCCAGAGGCGACCTGTCGTTGGGTCGAGCAGCACACCTGGGTCGATGGCATCCTGGTCTTCCATACCGTCGGAGTAGCACACCTCAACAGCGTCAGACCACTTGAAGTCAGGCGACTTGGGGTCGAGGGTCTTGTTCCACATGGTAAGGATGCGACCAGCGTGACCACCGCCAAGTCCACCACCTGTGGCACCATAGATGCAGAGGTAACGGTCACCAATCTTGATCATATCGGGGGCTGCACCGCCACCAGGGCGCTCGGCACCACTGTGCCAGTTCCATCCGTCGTCAGAGATGATACCTCCGCCACCTGTACCGAATGTGTACCACTTGCCATCACACTCTGCCAGTGTTGATGGGTCGTGGATGAATGGTTGTCCTGATTGCGCTGAAGCTGTTGCTGCCACAAGCAATGCGCTGGCAGCGAATATATTGCGAAGTATTTTCATGCTCTTATTTGTTGTTTATGATTGAATAGTTAGTAACAGGATTACCTTTCTCGTCGAGGAAGCGAACACAGAAGTCGCTCATGCCAGGGCCATTGATGATGGCACCGCGCAGAACGTTACGTCCCTTCTTCAGTGTGACACGTGATGACATCGCGTCGTCCTTCACCATGCGGCGGTCGCCAGAGAGCAGGAGGGTCTCTTCGCCATTGAGCCACCACATCGAAGCGGAGTTGGAACCAACAGCCAGACGTACGTCCTTGATGTCCTCTGGGCAGTCGATGATGGTCACAGCCCAGAAAAGCACGCCATATACCTGTTCGCCCCACTTCTCAGCAAAGCGGAAGAGCTTCACGTTCATGTTCTCGCTGTCGAGCGCATGCCAAGTGAGTGTCTGCTTCACAGTCTTCACCTCTGGCTGAGCTGGAGCCTGCTGCATGCCACGTCCGAAGCCTGCAGGAGCCTGTTCCTGCTTGAACACAGCCTGCACCTTCTGGCCATCCTTTGGCAGAATGGTCTGCTGACCCTTGAAGTATTCTCTGTTGAAGTGCTCACGCAGATAGCTGTCGGTGAAGACAGTATTGCCGCTGTTGGGCTTGTTGATAGGCTCCAAGAGCATCCAACGGTGGATGAAGCCTTCGCTGTCTGGTGCGATAGGAGCAGCAGTAGATGGTGAGAAGTACTTAGGACGGTTCTTGAAGAGCACGTAATCCACAGCAATCTCTGCATCGCCTTCGTTCGTCACCACGAGGTCGGTCACGCCCTTTGGCACATAAGCCAAAGCGGCAGTCTGAGTGAGCCACTGATTTCTCAGGTCGCGACGGAATCTGCCCATCATGCCACCACCAGCTTGTGCATTGGGAGTCTCTGGTGGAACAATATTATCCAAGGAAATCTTGGCAATCACCTTGCCTGTAGCACTCTTCTCACGAATGCAGAACGCTGTGTTGCCAGCAGCCTTGACGCTGATGATGAGGTAGCTGTCTTCAGTGATGTCGCTGAAGTCCACATCCTTGTAGCAAAGCCAGCTGCCCTTCTTAGGTAGCGCTGCCTGATAGCTGCGGAAGGTGTTGACGGTGTCAATCAGTTCCGTAGTCACATCGCTGCTTGCAGAGCTGTAACGGTCAATCTCAATCTTTTCAGTTGCCTTGTTGATACCCACACCACGCATGGTTGGCTTCACCTCCTGAATGGTACCGTCGGCATTGAATGTCAACTTGTCGATACATACAGAACGGCGCTTGTCATCGCTTGGAGAGAAGTCGTTGTGGTGATAGAACAAATACCACTGACCCTTGTAGTTGATGATGCTGTGGTGGTTTGTCCAACAACCGTTAGCATGCTCAGCCATGATCAGTCCCTTGTATTCGTATGGACCCATCGGATTCTTACTCATGGCATAGCCGAGAACCTCCGTCTTTTCACGAACGTAAGGATAGGTCAGGTAGTAGTTGCCGTTGTACTCGAAAGCGAATGGGCCTTCAGCCTGACGGTTGGGCAGACCTTGGAGGCAGTTGACACCCACCATCTCAAACTCGCGGTCACCAAATTTTCTGGTTGACTTCGGATTGTCGTCAGCCAGTTCCTTCATGTTCTCCTTGAGTTTGGCACACATTCCATTGCCCCAGAAAATGTAGGCATTACCGTCTGATGCCTGGAGCACGCATGGGTCGATGCCATTGATGCCCTTGATAGGCTCTGGTTCAGGAATGAAGGGTCCCTCTGGGCTGTCAGCGATAGCTACACCCACAGCAAAGCCGCCTCCAGCATTAGGAGAAGATGGGAAATAGAAATAGTACTTCCCATTCCTGTAAACGCAGTCGGGCGCCCACATGGAATAGGAGTTAGGTCTCACCCAAGGCACTTTGTTCTGCGTGACAATCATGCCGTGATCTGTCCAGTCGGTCAGATTCTCCGATGAGAACACGTGGTAATCTTCCATGCAAAACCAGTCCTGGCGCTGTCCAACAGGAGGTTTGATGTCGTGCGATGGATAAAGATACACCTTATTATTAAATACGCGCGCAGTTGGGTCAGCCGAAAATTGATTGCGGATGACAGGGTTCTGTGCCGTTAGCGCAAGCGGCACACCCATCAGGAATACAGCAATTAGGTGCTTCATTGGCTAGTAATAAAGTTATTGATAAATATTGATAAAGTATTTGCAAAAACTGTGCAAAGATAGGAATAAAATTCATATCGAAAGAAATATTTGACACACTATTTCTTAAAAAAGTTACATTCTGGTAAAAGATTGGCAGTATTGACATGTATTTCGGAATATTTTTTGTACCTTTGCACTCGCAAAAAATGGCAACACACGTAAGACATATCTATTTATTGGCGTTTATATTGCTGGCATGGCTCCCCATGTCGGCACAGGATGCGTCATCTGCCGAGGACTCTGCCTCTGTGGTTTCCCAGATGGATTCCATCGAGGTTTCCCTATTGACTTGCACCCCTGGCAAAGACATGTATGCGAAGTTTGGACACACCGCCTTGCGTGTAAGAGACTACACCATTCATCGGGATGTGGTTTTCAACTACGGTTGCTTCGACTACAATGCCAACAACTTCGTGCTGAAGTTTGTGCTCGGACAGACCGACTACCTGCTGGATGCGGAGGAGTTTGAGTTCCTGAAGTATCGCTACGGCATGTTGGGCAATGGCGTTTCTGAGCAAGTGTTGAATCTGAGTCAGGAAGAAGCGAACCGTCTGCTTACCTTATTATTGGAAAATCTTCGTCCTGAGAATCAGGAATATAGATACAATTGGCTCTACGATAACTGCACAGAGCGTGCACGTGACATGATCGAGAAGGCAGTGGATGGACACATCGAATATGCCAAGGTGACCAACCCGGAAATCACGGTGAGGGAGATGTTGCACCATTGCTTGGAGACATCACCTTGGGTGGCATTCGGCATCGACCTCATTCTTGGTGCAGAGATTGACCAAAAGGTGACAGACCGCATCATGATGTTCCTGCCCGATGTGTTGAGAAGAGAGTCAGACGGGGCACACATCATCCGACAGGACGGCACACAGGTGGAATATATCAGCGGAAGAGCCGTTGTGCTGGAGGACACGAATGAACCCGAAAAGGCTTATACAGTAGGCTCACCCCTGTTTGTGTTCTCGCTGCTGTTGCTGTTCACGTTGGCCTTGTTCGCTTATGAATTGAGACACCGTCGGTATGTATTATGGATGGATGTGGTGATGCATGTGTGTCAGGGATTGGCAGGTTTGCTGGTGGCATTCCTCTTCTTCCTCTCCGAACACCCGGCTGTGGATAGCAACTGGCTCGTCATCATCCTGAATCCCCTACCCCTCCTCTATGTTGTATGGCTCATCTATTGTCAACGGACGAAGCGTCACAATCGGGTGGCATACATCAATCTGGCAGTCTTGTCGGCATTTCTGGTCACAATGACCCTATGTCCGCAGTCGTTCAACCCAGCCACGTGGCTGATGGTGGTCAGCCTGCTCATCAGAGCGCTGTCGCAAGCTCATTTTGCCAGTCCACGTGCTCAACGAAGATCCCCCTTCGGAAAGTTTCAAGGATTTAATCTCTCCAGATCATGAAGAAGCAGATACTTACAACATTCTTTGCCTCCATCGCAATGGCTGGCACGATGGCACAGACAGGCTCTGTGCCACGATTGGTTGTAGGCATCTCCATCGACCAACTCCGTTCTGACTATCTGAACGCCTTCATGCCACTCTATGGTGACGGCGGTTTCAAACTCCTGATGGAGAAGGGGCAGGTCTATTCGAACGTACAATATCAGCACACACCAGTTGACCGTGCATCGGCCATCGCATCGGTCGTGACGGGCACTATTCCATACAATCATGGCATCATTGCTGAAGAATGGATGAGCCGAACGGAACTCCACACGAACTATTGTGTGGATGACCGCAATCACAAGGGTGTGGGCACCAGCGACAATTCTTCCCCCAAGCATCTCTTGGTCAGCACGATTGGTGACGAACTGAAAGCTGCCACCAAAGGCAAGGCACTGGTATATAGTGTAGCACCCTATCGGGAAGTTGCCATTCTTGGAGCAGGTCATGCTGCTGATTGGGCGATGTGGATAGACAATCAAAGCGGTAAGTGGGCTGGTACCACCTACTACGGAGAGGCACCTTCATGGTTCCGCTACCTGGATGGTGGTTCCATCGCAGACAGAATCTCTTCATTGACATGGAATCCGAAGAACGATGTAGTTGGAACCTATAACTACTATCTGACCACACCCCAAAAGTCTTTCTCGCATCGCTTCACAGGAGATAGCAGATTCAGGGTGTTCAAGACCTCGGGATTGGTCAATGAGGAGGTGACGAAAGCGGCACGTTCCTGCATCGAGAACGGTCATGCGGGCATGGACGAAGTGACGGATTTCCTGTCCATCTGCTACTATGCTGGCAACTTCCATGCAGACAACACCATCAGCACCACAACGGAATTGCAGGACACCTACATCCGTCTGGATGAAGAGTTATCTACGCTGTTGCAGAAGATTGACCAGCTGGTGGGTTTGGACAGGACCCTCATTTATATCACCTCAACAGGATATGACGAGGTGGACAACTCTGAGGAATTGGCGACCTACCGCATCCCGACGGGCGAGTTCAACATCAACCGTTGCGGTACCCTGCTGAACATGTACCTTTGTGCCATGTACGGCAATGGGCAATATGTAGAGAGCTGTTATGGGAACCAGTTCTATCTGAGTCATAAGCTTCTGGAGCAGAAGCAACTGAAACTGGCTGAGGTGCTGGAACATTGCGAGGATTTCCTTTTCCAATTCAGCGGCGTGAGGGATGTCTTCACTTCCCATCGCATCACACAAGGGGCATGGACACCAGGCATCAGCACCATCCGAAATGGTTTCAATCCTAAATGTTCGGGGGACATCATTGTGCAGGTTTCACCAGGGTGGAACATTGTGGATGAGGACCGAGGCACGAAACGCATGCAGCGTGACTCCTTCTTCGAGTTCCCGTTGATTTTCTTTGGATATACAATAAAGGCTGAGAAGGTGGCGACACCTGTCACAGTGGATTGCATTGCGCCAACAGTGGCACATCATATAAGGATTAGAGCACCTAATGGTTGTTCGAGTCCGCCGCTTTTTTAAGGCTCCTGCGCCTCCTTTGGAGGCTGGGAAAAACAATAATTACCAATAATTGCCAATAATTTGGTCCAATAATAATAAATTGAAAAAAATAGTAAATAGTAAATTGTAAATATAATATGGGATTTTCATTAAATAAGTTTTTGAGCACATTGTTTGGCAACAAGGCGGCTCGCGATATCAAGGAGATTCGCCCGATTGTGGAGCAGGTGCTTGCTGTGGAACCTGAGATTCAGAAGCTCAGTAATGATGAACTTCGTGCCAAAGTAGATGAGATCAAGGCACAGCTTCAGGATAAAGTGAAAGGCAAGCGAGCTGAGATTGCCGAACTGAAAGAACAGATTCAAAAGACGGAGATTGATAAGCGCCAACCCATCTTTGAGGCCATTGACAAGAAAGAGGTGGAGGTACTCGACCTTTTCGAGGAAGGACTGACAGAGGTGCTGCCTACGGTGTATGCCATCGTGAAGGACACTGCCCGTCGTTTCGCTGAGGCAGAGAATGGTGATATCATTGTGACTGCCACAGATTTCGACCGCGACCTCTCCATCGAGCATGACTTCGTGGACATCGACGGTGACAAGGCCATCTGGCACAACCATTGGGTTGCTGGTGGTAATGAGATGACGTGGAACATGATTCACTACAACGTGCAGCTCTTCGGTGGTATCGTACTGCATCAAGGTAAGATAGCTGAGATGGCGACAGGTGAAGGTAAGACCCTCGTGGCTACGCTGCCTGTGTTCCTCAACGCCCTTTCACGCAATGGTGTGCATGTAGTGACAGTCAACGACTACCTCGCTAAACGTGACTCTGAGTGGATGGGTCCCCTCTACATGTTCCACGGTTTGAGTGTAGATTGCATCGACAAGCATCAACCCAACTCTGAGGAACGTCGCAGGGCTTATCAGGCAGATATCACCTTCGGTACCAACAACGAATTCGGCTTTGACTATCTGCGTGACAACATGGCGATGGCACCGAAAGACCTCGTGCAGCGCATCCACAACTATGCCATTGTCGATGAGGTGGACTCTGTGCTCATTGACGATGCACGTACCCCACTCATCATCTCTGGTCCTATTCCGAAGGGCGATGTGCAGATGTTCGAGGAGTACTGCCCCATCGTGGAACAGCTCGTCGAGGCACAGCGTCGTTTGGCGCAGAACTACTTGTCAGAAGCCAAGAAACTCATTGAGTCGGACAACAAGGATGATGTGACTGAAGGTTTCCTCTCCCTCTTCCGTGCCTATAAGAGTTTGCCAAAGAGCAACGCCCTCATCAAGTTCCTCTCACAGCCTGGTATCAAGACAGGTCTGCTCCAGACGGAGGAAATCTACATGGAGAACAACAACCGACGCATGCCAGAAGCCATCGAACCACTGTTCTTCGTGGTGGATGAGAAACTGAAGTCGGTGGAAATGACTGATAAGGGTAACCAACTCATTGCCAACATTGTGAAGGACGACAAGTTCTTCGTGCTTCCAGATATCACCACCCAGCTCGCTGAACTCGAAACAGAAAAGTTCGAGAGCGAAGACGACAAGCTTGCCAAGAAGGATGCCCTCATGCAGGACTATGCCCTGAAGGCAGAGCGTGTGCATACCATCCAGCAGTTGCTCAAGGCCTACACCATGTTCGTGAAGGACGACGACTATGTCATCATGGACGGCGAGGTGAAGATTGTCGATGAACAAACAGGTCGTATCATGGAAGGTCGTCGTTGGAGCGATGGACTTCATCAGGCAGTCGAGGCCAAGGAGCGTGTGAAGGTAGAGGCAGCCACTCAGACCTTCGCCACCATCACCCTGCAGAATTACTTCCGCATGTATCATAAGTTGGCAGGTATGACCGGTACCGCCATCACCGAAGCAGGCGAGTTCTGGGACATCTACAAGCTCGATGTAGTGGAGATTCCAACCAACCGACCCATTGCCCGCATCGACATGAATGACCGCGTGTACAAGACCAACCGCGAGAAGTATAACGCTGTGATTGAGGAGATTGTGAAGATGCGCAACAGCGGACGTCCTACCCTGGTGGGTACCACGTCGGTCGAGATTTCTGAGTTGCTCAGCCGTATGCTCTCCATGCGCAAGATACCACACCAAGTGCTCAACGCCAAGCTCCATCAGAAGGAGGCAGACATCGTGGCATTGGCAGGTCAAAGCAACATGGGTGAAGTCATCAACGAGGACGGCACCAAGGAAGAGAAGATGCTGGGAGCCGTGACCATCGCCACGAACATGGCAGGTCGTGGTACCGACATCAAGCTCTCAGACGAAGTGAAGGCTGCTGGTGGTCTTGCCATCATCGGTACTGAGCGTCATGAGAGCCGTCGTGTGGACCGCCAGTTGCGTGGTCGTTCCGGACGTCAAGGAGACCCAGGTTCATCTGTCTTCTATGTATCTCTCGAAGACAAGCTCATGCGTCTGTTCGCCTCCGACCGCATCTCAAAGGTCATGGACCGTCTGGGCTTCGAGGATGGCGAAATGATTGAACATAAGATGATCAACCAGAGCATCGAGCGTGCCCAGAAGAAGGTCGAGGAGAATAACTTCGGTATCCGTAAGCGTCTGCTTGAATATGACGATGTGATGAACAAACAGCGTAAGGTCATCTACGAGCGTCGTCGTCATGCCCTCATGGGAGAGCGCATCGGCATGGACATCTCCAACATGATCTGGGATCGTGTCGTGCATATCCTCCACAATGGCGACTACGAGAGCTGTAAGGAAGACTTCCTGCGCATCTTCGCCATGGAGATTCCGTTCGACATGGAGACCTTCGAAAACGAGAGTCGCGAGAAACTCGAAGACCAGGCCTTCGACATCGTTATCGACTCCTTCAAGAAGCGCTCTGCACGTCTCGCATCTGTTGCCTTCCCTGTCATCAAGCAGGTCTATGAGACCAAGGGAAATATGTACGAGAACATCCTCGTACCCATCACCGACGGACGTCGCGTCTATCAGATCAGCATCCCTCTCAAGGAAGCATACGAGACCGAGGGCAACTCCATCCTCGTCGCCTTCGAGAAGGCCATTTTGCTCCATACCATCGACGACGCATGGAAGGAGAATCTCCGTGCCCTCGACGAACTGAAGCAATCTGTACAGAACGCCTCCTACGAGCAGAAAGACCCGCTGCTCATCTTCAAGCTCGAGTCTGTCAACCTCTTCGACACGATGGTCAACGAAATCAACGACGGCACCATTTCCGTCCTCATGCGCTGCTCCATCCCTATCGCTGAAGAGCGTGACGTGCATCAAGCACCTGCATCCTCGATGGAAGAGCCCAGTCATGAGCACCTCACCGAGACTCACCAGAACCTCGACGAGCTCTCTGAGACCCAGCGTCAGCAGGCACAAGCGGCTCAGACCGACACCCGTGCCCGCCAACCCATCTCACCCATCGTGAACAGCGGACCTAAAATTGGACGTAACGACCCCTGTCCATGCGGCAGTGGCAAGAAATACAAGAACTGTCACGGACGAGGATTGTAATCATAGCCTGAACTCCTAAACACTGTGATTTATCCACAGACATACGAACAGAAGATTGGTTTCGACCAGATCAGGGGACGGCTCACGGGGCTGTGCCTCTGCTCGTTGGGCGAGGGGCTGGTGCGCGAGATGGAGTTCTCGGCCAACTTCGACAGCATCCGCCGGCAGGTGAAGCAGACGATGGAGATGATGCGCATCGTGCAGGGCGAGGACTTCCCCGACCAGAACTTCTTCGATGTGCGGGCTTCGCTCAAGCGCATCCGCATCCAGAACACGAGCTTCAATGTGGAGGAGCTGTTCTGCCTGCAGCGCTCGCTGCTTACTATATATAATATTGTGACGTTCCTGCAGCGTTGCTCGGACGATGACAACACCATCCCCCTCTATCCTTATTTATATGCATTGACCCAGGAGGTGAAGACCTATCCGCAGATGGTGAAGCGCATCGACCAGATCCTCGACAAGTTCGGTCATGTGAAGGACACGGCGTCGCCGGCACTGCTCAGCATTCGTCAGGAGCTGGCATCGACGGCAGGCAGTGTGTCGAGAGCCTTGCAGAACATCCTCCGCTCGGCAAAAGGCGAGGGACTCATCGACAAGGACGTATCCCCCACCCTGCGCGACGGCCGACTGGTCATCCCTGTGGCTCCGGCGATGAAGCGAAAGATCCGTGGCATCGTGCATGACGAGTCGGACACGGGCAGGACGGTCTTTATCGAACCTGCCGAGGTGGTGGAGGCGAACAACAAGATCCGCGAGCTGGAGAGTGAGGAGCGGAAGGAGATCAACCGCATCCTGATGGAGTTCACGCAGACAGTCCGTCCCGAGGTGGAGGACATGCTCAGAAGCTATGAGTTCCTGGCACAGATCGACTTCATCCGCGCCAAGGCGAAGTTCGCCATCATCACGAAGAGCACGGAGCCACGCATGGAGAACAAGCAGCTGCTGGACTGGGCGATTGCCGTGCATCCGCTGCTGGAACTGAAGTTCGACACCTATAATATAGAACATAAGGAGGAGGAACCGCGCAAGGTGGTTCCGCTCGACATCACGCTGACGCAGAAGCAGCGCATCCTGCTCATCTCGGGTCCGAACGCTGGCGGCAAGTCGGTGTGTCTGAAGACGGTGGGACTGTTGCAGTACATGTTCCAATGCGGCATGCCTGTGCCGGTGGCGAAGAGCAGCATCTTCGGCATCTTCAGGAGCATCTTCATCGACATCGGCGACGAGCAGAGCCTGGAGAACGACCTCTCGACCTACTCTTCCCACCTGTTGAACATGAAGAACATGATGAAGCATTGCGACGGGAAGAGTCTCATCCTCATCGACGAGTTCGGTGGCGGCACGGAACCTCAGATTGGCGGTGCGATGGCGGAAGCGATGCTGAAGGTCTTCAACAAGAAGCATGCGTTCGGCGTCATCACCACCCACTACCAGAACCTGAAGCACTATGCCCAGGACACGGAGGGCATTGTGAACGGCGCCATGCTCTACGACCGCCAGCTCATGCAGCCCCTCTTCCAGCTCTCCATCGGCAACCCCGGCAGTTCGTTCGCCATCGAGATTGCCCGCAAGACCGGCATCCCCGACGAGGTGATCAAGGATGCCAGCGAGATCGTGGGCAAGGACTACATCAACTCCGACAAATACTTGCAGGACATCGTGCGCGACAAGCGCTACTGGGAACAGAAGCGCCAGAGCATCCATCAGCACGAGAAGCAGATGGAGCAGACCATCCAACGATATGAGGAGGACATCCAGAAACTGCACGACCAGCGCAAGGTCATCATCGCCCATGCCAAGGAGGAGGCGGAGCAGATGCTCAAGGAATCGAACGCCAAGATCGAGCAGACCATCAAGGACATCAAGGAGGCGCAGGCGGAGAAGGAGCGCACCCGCATGATCCGTCAGGACCTCGCCGACTTCAAGCAAGACATCCGCGAGATTGACCCCGACATCGCCGACGAAAAAATACGCAGACAGATGGAGAAACTGGTGGCAAGAAGGAAGCGGAAGGAGGAGAAGAAGAATGCCCCCCAACTCCCAAGGGGGGAGGGCTCACGCGATGTGCCTAATCAAACGACTAACAATGAGGGAGCCCGACCGCTTCAAGCGAACGACTACGTGAGGATGAAAGGGCAGACCACCGTCGGCCAAATCCAGAAAGTGAACGGTAACGAAGCCACCGTCATCTTCGGCCACATCACCACGAACGTGAAGCTCAACCGCCTCGAACCTGCTGAGGCTCCACAGAAGGAGAAGAACGTGGCTGCCACCTTCGTCAGCGTGCAGACCCGCAACGAAATCCGTAACACCACGCTCAACTTCAAAGAGCAACTCGATGTGCGCGGCATGCGTGGAGACGAAGCCATCCAAGCTGTCACCTACTTCATCGACGATGCCCTCGTTGCCCGTGCATCCCGTGTGAAAATCCTGCACGGCACTGGAACAGGCGCCCTCAAGACGGTCATCCGACAATACCTCAACACCATGCCCCCTGTGGCCGACTTCTACGATGAAGACATCCGCTTCGGAGGCGCTGGCATCACAATTGTAGAACTAATATAACCAGCCCACGCCAGCCCATGCGCTGGGCGATTCTCATTATATATATTATATGAAGAAGATACTCACACTGATGATTGCCTGTGCTGCCATCACAGCCTCTGCACAGACCGACAGCATCTCCACGCTGATCAGCTTCCATGTGCCAAAGGCTGAACCGCAGGTGGTGCACTACCCCTACATCACCCCCATCTCCACCCACGAAGAGTTGAGCCACGAGGTGATGCAACTCAACTTCAGCAAGGCCGACGCTGCCGCCAAGAAACTCATCACGACCGCCAGACGCAGACGTGAATCGACTGCCGACTTCGACAAGGTGGTCAGCATCTGCCACAAGGGCGAGAACGGATTGCGTGGCGTGGATCGCGTGGTCATTGTCGATAGTGTCGTGGTGGATAAGAAGGAGTTCCTCAAAGCCTATCCCCTCTCGGCCGACCTCGGTTCGTTGAAACTCTCCAACAAGGGCGACATCGTGCAGTATCAGACCCAGCTCAACGGCATGGTGCTCCGACCTGAAGGTACTGACAGCACCAATCTGCAGTTGATACGTTATTATCTCGAAAACGACCGCCTCGTCGAAGGTGAGGTCATCGAAGGACTTGGCATCGAGGGCGACATCAACTATCCTTTCCTCATGCCCGACGGTCAGACCTTCTACTTTGCAGCCCGATGTGACGAGGGCTATGGCAACTACGACCTCTACGCCACTCGCTACGACAACGACTCCAAGCGATTCTATCAGGCGGAAAACATGGGCTTCCCCTACAACTCCTATGCCAACGACTACATGCTGGTCATTGACGAAGCCGCCCGCCTGGGATGGTTTGCCAGCGACCGCTACCAACCCGATGGGAAGGTCTGCATCTACACGTTCATCCCCAACGACTCGCGTCAGACCATCGATTATGAGACGACCGACATCGATGAACTCCGTGCTGCCGCATCTCTCCAGTCCCTCGCTGCCATCCCCATGACTGACGAGCAGCAGCAAGCCCGCAATGGAGCCTTCAAGCGTATCAAACAACTCACCTCCACAGCATCTACCACACGCTACAAGGAATTCGAGTTCATCCTCAATGATGCCAAGACCTGCTACACCCTCGACGATTTCACATCGGCTGATGCCAAGCAACTCTGCCGCGAATGGATGCAGAAGACCAAGAACCTGACTGCCCTCAATGAGCAACTGCAGCAGATGCGCGAGACATCCCCCAACAACCGTCAACCCATCCTCAATCTTGAGACCCGAATCATGGAACTGCAGAGCGAGACACACAACCTCGCCAAACAAATCCGTTCTGTTGAACTATCAAAATAAACATCAATCATTTCCTCTCTCCTATGAAGACTTTCCCTCCATCCGAACTCATTATCAATGCTGACGGCTCGGTGTTCCACCTCCATCTGCGTCCTGAACAACTCGCTGACCGCGTCATCCTCGTGGGTGACCCAGGCAGAGTCTCCACTGTCGCCGCACATTTCTCTGAACAGGAATGCGAGGTCAGCAGTCGCGAATTCCACAGCATCACAGGTACTTATCAGGGCAAACGCATCACAGTGCTCTCCACAGGTATCGGATGCGACAACATCGACATCGTGATGACGGAACTTGACGCCCTTGCCAACATCGACTTCGACACCCGTACGGAGAAGCCCGAACATCGTACCCTCACCATTGTACGCATCGGCACTTGCGGAGGTCTGCAACCCTTCACCCCCACGGGTTCGTTCATCGCATCGGTGAAGAGCATCGGCTTCGATGGACTCCTCAACTACTACGACGGACGCAATGACGTGTGTGACCTCCAACTCGAAGAAACGTTCAAGCAGCACATGAACTGGAGTCCTCTCAAAGGATCACCCTACGTGGCGATTACCGACCCCGAATTGATAGAACAGATTGCCCAAGACGATATGGTGCGTGGCATCACCATCGCTTGCGGAGGGTTCTATGGTCCACAAGGTCGTCAGATCCGTCTGAAGATTCAAGACCCGGACCAGAACAAGAAAGTGGAAGCCTTCGAATACGATGGTCTTCATATCTGCAACTTCGAGATGGAAAGTTCTGCCGTTGCAGGCATGGCATCTCTGCTCGGACATCGCGCCATGACCTGCTGCATGGTCATTGCCAACCGCTACACTACCGAAATGAATACCGCATACAAGAACACCATTGACACCCTCATCGAGAAGGTGCTGAACAGAATATAAATGAACAACGACACCATCTGCGCTTTGGCTACGGCTCCTGGTGGAGCGATAGGAATCATCAGAATCTCAGGCTCACAAACGTTTGAGATTCTTTCACATATCTTTGATAAAGATCTATCACAGACCAAGCCCAACACCATCCACTATGGCCACATCGGCAATCTTGACGAAGTGCTGGTGTCGGTGTTCCGTGCCCCCCATTCCTACACAGGCGAAGACTCCGCAGAAATCTCCTGTCATGGTTCACGCTATATATTAAACAAGGTGTTGGAAAGCCTAGTGACCAATGGTTGTCGGATGGCAAATCCGGGCGAATACACCATGCGTGCCTACCTCAACGGCAAGATGGACCTCTCGCAAGCCGAAGCTGTAGCCGACCTCATTGCCTCCACCAACGCAGCCACTCATCAGTTGGCGATGTCGCAATTACGTGGTGGTTTCTCGTCTGAGCTTTCCAAACTCCGTGAGCAACTGCTCAAACTCACCTCTTTATTAGAGCTCGAACTCGACTTCTCCGACCACGAAGACCTCGAATTTGCTGATCGCACCGAACTCCTTTCATTAGCGAAAGAGATTGACAACCGTGTGACCAACCTCGCCCAATCCTTCAAGGCAGGACAAGCCCTCAAGCAAGGCATCCCCGTCGCCATCGTCGGCAAGACCAATGTCGGCAAGAGCACCCTGCTCAATCAACTTGTTGACGACGAGCGCGCCATCGTGTCCGACATCCACGGCACCACCCGTGACACCATCGAGGAGGTGATGGAAATCAATGGTGTGCAATTCCGTTTCATCGACACAGCCGGCATTCGCAACACCCAAGACGAAGTGGAACAAATCGGCATTGAACGCACAATCCAGAAAATCAAAGAGGCACGAATCATTGTCTGGCTGCTCGACCAACAACCTTCACAGGATGAGATCGAGGAGATGGATTCACTTAGCAAAGGGAAAAGACGCATTTATGTCCACAACAAGGCAGACCAAGTGGACATGAAAACATTTGCTCCATACATTCTCCCATTATCCATGATCAGTGCAAAGACAGGGCAAGGCATAGACAACCTGAAAAGGCGAATCTTTGAAGAAGCGGAGCATGCCGGTCTGACCACCAATGCCAATGACATCATCGTCACCAACGCCCGTCACTACGGATCCCTCACCCTGGCTCATGAAAGCCTCCTCCGCGTCATCGACGGCCTCCACCACCAACTCAGCGGCGACCTCCTTTCCGAAGATCTCCGTCTCACCCTCAACCACCTCGCCGACATCACCGGTGGACAAATCACGCCACAAGAGACACTCAATCAGATCTTTAGCACCTTCTGCGTCGGTAAATAGACCGCCTGACCATACTTGCAAAACGATTTTATAACTGCTTATAAGCCACCATTTTGGTGGCTTTTTTCGTTTTAACACTTTCCATTTGTAATTTGTTGATACCAGTTTTTCGAGGTAACTTTGGCCCAAATTTCGTTCCTGCGTTTCAATCGTGCGAACAAATGGAATAGCAAAACGCTATTTTGGACACCTCGTGAGAAATACTGAGAAGCCTCCATTATCCGTCACAACCGCTATGCAGGGCACTCGTGAGAAATACTGAAAATATGTGATAAAGACTGAGACAAAATCGGGGGTCTTTTCCATCAAAAAACATCAGAATTGCAAAGGAAAAATGGAGATAATTAAAGAATGTGGAGTATGCGGAAAAGAGTTCGTTGCTTCCAAAATGTCGGTCAAGTACTGCTGTCGAGGGTGTGAACGTGCCGCATTTCGGAGACGCGAGGCAGAAAAGAAAAAAAGGGAGAAGGAAAATGCCGAATCTCTTCGAAACGCTGAGAGAAATAACTCTCTGCGTGATAAGGCATTTTTATCCCCCGAGGACGTGAGCGTTCTTTTCAATGTCAGTCTTCCCACAGTGTATCGTTATTTCCAGACAGGCTTAATCAAAGCCGTAAAGATAAGAAATAAGACGTTTGTGAGATACTCAGACATTGAACGTGTGTTTGATGATGCCACTCCCTATCGGAAAAGACGCTATCAGAGAAAGGAGGAGCAGGAATACTATACTCTTCAGGAAATCATGGAGAAGTACAAAATCGGCCGTAAGGCTGTATGGGGGCGTTGTGACCGTTTGGGCATCCCCAAGATATACGAAGGGCGCAACACCTTCTTTAGCAAGAAAGCCATTGACGTACATTTTGCAGACCTCCTTGAAGAGATAGACATTGATAATTATTACACTGCTGACCAAATCATGGATATGTATAATATGACAAGGACAGCTGTTATCACTTTTGTGATGCGTCACAAAGTTCCAAGAGTAAACCGTAACGGGAAAGCTTTCTACTCCAAGGTGCATATTGACTGTATCAAACGCAAGGACGATAGTATCGATCCTGACTGGAGTACCTATGAAGAGGCTATGGAAAAATATGGCATATCAAAAGACCAAGTAAGTTACACCTTGAAGCATTTTGATGTCAGAACGGAAAAACGTGGAAAGTTTACGATGATATTCCGTACTGACTTTGATAAAGTCATGCGTGAACGAATGGCAAATGCAAAAGTAGCAGAAAAGTCAGACGGAGACGAAAAACTTGTGTTCCAAGCTCAACACCAGGAGAAGAAATGCCCACCAACCCCAGATGGCTATTATTCAACTGAAGAGGTTGCAGAGATGTTCAAGGTGGGAGTTAAACATGTAGGTGTAATGACCAGGGAGCATAAAACGCCAAAGATTGCACTCAAAGGATTCAACTTCTATGAGAAGAAAGCCATAGATGTGCTGTATAATTTGAAGAACAACTATTCAGAAATTACAGACTGGATTACACCGGAAGAGATGCGTTCAACATATAAGATGACAGCAGAAGCTGTACGCTCCTTTATCTACCGCCATCAAATTCCCGCAAAGGTGGAGTATGGTACTACCTACTATTCTAAACAGCATATCGAACAAGTGAAAAATGGAGATTTTGATGGTCGCGAACGATATTACACTGTCGAGGAGGCAATGAAGAAGTATCATTTATCAAAAGATATAGTTCATTATTATGTAAAACGCTATAAAATCACAAAAGTAAAGAAGAAGAAATGCATATATTTCAGAAAAGAAGAGTTCGACAGATTGATGGAAAAACGTCTTTCAAAAGACGATTTACTATCAATTACTCTTGATTAGTACGATTTACTTTCTCTTTACTGAGGTCAACATTGTATCATTTAGGAATTTTGCATCAAAAACAAATAATAATAAAACAATATGCAAGTATGTAAATCTGTCAAACTCCGAATGCGAGATAGGCGCAACGGAACCAAATCCCTGTTCCTGGACTTCTGGCCCGGGTACAGAGACCCTGAGACGATGGAGTTAATTCGTCGTCGCTCACTTGGCTTGTATATCTATGCCAATCCAACCAATGCCCAGCAGAAGCAGTACAATGAAATCATCCTCTCAAAGGCAGAAGCCATCCGTTGTAGGGTGTTCATTGATGTAATTAACGAGAAGTACGACTTCTTTAATCAAGACAGGCTTAAAGAAGATTTTCTGATCTATTTCAAAGAAATGGTGAACAGAAACTTTGCAAAATGTGATGCTGCGTATAAACAATTCGAGAAGTTTTGCAAGGGCAAATGTACTTTTGAGATGCTTGATGTGGTGTACTGTAACAAGTATAAGGAATATCTTCTTGATACAAAAGTATCGTCAAGAGGTAGAAACATTGTCAATAAGCCTTTATCAAGAAACACGGCTTCCGCCTATTGGAATATATTCAAGCAAGTCTTGACGAAGGCTTATCGTGAAAGACGTTTTACCGACGATATTGCAAGTCTGTTAGATAACATACCTTGTACGCCGCCTGTAAAGCAAAGTCTCTCATTGGAAGAAGTCAGGAGACTTTATAACACAGAATGCTCTGAGCCTGTTGTTCGGAAAGCTGCTCTGTTCTCCTGTCTGAGCGGACTGCGTATCAGTGATATACTCAACCTCAAATGGAATAATGTTTGTAGCTATGCAGATGGTGGGCACTATCTGGATTTTGAATGTGTGAAAACAAAGAGACAAACGAAGGTTCCTATTGGAGAAGATGCTTATGCACTTATCATGCCCAAAACTACTGACGAATATGTGTTTGAAGGTTTCAGCAGGTCTATGACTTACGGAGTAATGCAGCAATGGCTTAAAGCGTCTGGAATCACCAAGCACATCACCTTTCATTGCTTCCGCCATACTTATGCTTCACTGCAGCTCGAAATGGGTACAGACATCTATACAGTACAGCATCTGCTCAATCATAAGAATGTGAGCACAACACAGATATACGCATCACATGCAGACCCCAAAACACGCGAAGCAGCCAACAGAATTACGTTAACGAATGTGAAAGACGGATTGCAAACAACAGAAAGTGAAAATAATCAAACAGAAACTAACCGAAAAGAAGATATAAACAAAGCAAAAAAGTGAAAGCAAAATCAATATGTAAAACGCTGAAACTGAGAAATATAAATAGTGTTTAAGGCGGTCATTTTATTGGTGCTAAATAGTAGTAAATATAAGATTTCTCTCTAACTTTGCATTCATAAAACTCGAAAATAGTACAGTTGCAATGATAAAAAAGCTAAAAGAGAACTTTTTGATTCTTCTCATTTCAAACCTCGTAACCACTGCTTTGGTTGTAATCGCTCCAACAATTCTTGGAGCGATTACAAACCTGAGCCATACCTCTCAGACAGAGAAGGTATTCTTTTCTTTGCCGATGCAAGGAAATGTTCAATTTTGTGGAGATTCGAGGCAAGACGTTCCGAAAAACCTATACATCCGAAGACGATGGCAAGACGTAGAACAGAAAAGAAGGTCAATATCTCAACGATTGACCGTAAACGGCTATATACCATATCAGAAGCAGCAAGAATACTTGGCGTAAGTCGCTCATATTTCTACTATTGCTTCGACCACGACGAGCAGTTTCCCAAACCTACGCTCGTGAATGGTATGACACGGCTGAACGGGAACGACATCATAGAGATTATAGCCCTGCGCGGTCGCAAGGGGCTATAATCCCTGTCAGTTCCAGAGATACCACGGTGAGGGACGCGGAGCGGAGAAGGCTTCTGATAGGTCGATGGCGAGTAGCCATGCCCGGGTGCGTATGCCGTCCATGTCGGAGAGTGTCTGGGCATAGCGGCTCTCTCCGGCACCCGAAATCCGGCACCACTGCCGCGCGAAGATGTCGGGTTGGAAAGCGTCGATGAACGACAGTATGTCGTCCACCAGCGAAGCCGGTTTGCTACCGGTCATGTCAGCTGAAAAGCAGAACGGCACTCCGCTCTCGGTATTCCGCCGGAAATCGAAAGAGGTGATGTTACCGTCTCTCACATTGGCGGTCACGCTCCAGCCGCATTGTGCGGCAACTTGGATTATGGTTTGTAAAATCATGTCAGTACACGTTTATGTCTGCCACGTCCGGCATGGAGGTGGCAGACCGAATTTTTCGGTAACGTCAGCCGTGGCGGTCGTGCCACGGCTGACGTGTTCGGTCAATCATAGAGGCGGTTCAAGAAGTCTTGAAGCCTCTCATCGCTTATCTGCCCTATGGGGCATGGGGTGAAATATGGCATTTGTATCACTCGGATAATGCCGTAGCCTTGTTTGCGGTAGTCAAGTTCGACATCGGCAAGTTCGTTGAGCGATACATAGCCGTATTCATCTTCGCCGAGTCCGACCACTATGCAGAAAAGGATTGTATCGTCTCCCTCTTTGCCTCCTTCAAGCACAAACCAACGGATATTTCCGATAGTGAATATCGCCACGCACACGGCATTTCTCGCCTTGCCGTCCTGCGAGTACAGAGGATAGTCCTTTATGGCTTCCTCAAATTTCGGTGTCAACAGTCTGTTCATAGTCAGTCAAATTCAATTTCATCTTCGTAAAGTTCAATCCTCGCGCCACTGCTTACCTCGATGATGAAGCGGTAGCCGTTCAGTCCTACGATTGTGCCACGGTGGTAGCCTCGCCACGGTGTCAGCAACTCGCACTGGCGTCCGTATTCGGGAAAATCGGTGTCGTTCATACACTTTTATCTTTTAGTTCTTTATATTCGGGGTCATAGATTTCATCGCCGTTCATCAGCGTGTCGTACATCATCGCTGCTCTACGTGCTGCCGTTTCGTTTCGTTCATCGTAATAGCCGGTTCGGTAGTTGACAGCGAGCTGACGGAAATATGCCACGCACACCTTGAAAGCCTGCGACTGCAAATAGCGGTGTATTGTGGCGAGTGCCTTCCCTGTGTTGGTTGCGGATTGCATTTTGCCGTTGACAAAGTTGTCAAACGCCACGACAAATTCCTTGTCGTTCTTGGATATTGCTATTCCGTTATAATCTTCCATATTCTTATGATTTAGATTGTTGCCTGATTGTAGATTGAGGGTTCGGAGGTAACGTTGTAGATGTAGTTGCCACAGCGTACCAAAAGGCAGTCCTCACCATAGTAGAGTTTTTTCATACCCTTAATGGAGCCGGAGCGGTGAAAATTGGGGAACTGCCCGATATTGAGCCGTCTGCCCTCCGCAACTTTCATTCTTTTTACTCGCATAGTCATTTGATGTTTGAGTTAATTTTTTCCCTTTTGTTTGAAGCTCTTTGAGCTTCTCCGGCAGGGCTGGCCGTTTTTCGTGCAGTCCCACAACTGCGGCCATAAGGGAGGATAAGGCAAGTGTGTAGTCAGCGGTAAGCGAGGGATACCCATTTTTTCGGAATTGAGGGAGAAAAAATGTGGAGGCTCACGAGTGCAGACGCCGACCACAAGCGCAGCGTCACTTGACGTTCCTCCCGGACGCAGTAACTTCGCACGCCAAAACGCCTGTCCCTGCCGAGGCTCAAAGTCTTCAAAGGAAAGAACCGGCCACCGTTGACTTTTGCCGTTTCAAAGTGCCAGCCTTGAAGCGGCCGAAGTCATCGTTTGCAGACTGGTGTTCCAAAGAGAGGCGACAACGCGAGAGTCGGGCGAAGGCTTGCCCTCGCTTTGCTCTGGCGTTGTCGCCGTTTCCGGCTGAAGCCGGACATCATATCCAAAATCAGAACTGCCCGAAGCTGAATCGGTGTGCAGCACGGAATCAGCCGGGCAACCGGTAAACAGCACAAGGCGATGTGCCGTGCCTGTGAATCGGTAGGCTACAGACACTGTTTATCGCCAGAATTATCACATCATCTGGACGCAAGCGGTGGTGATAAGGTTGTGTGAGGTAATACGCCCGGCGCACTGCCTCACGCTCCTGTCGCCACAGCGTCTTATATTAATTCCCTGACCGCTCCATTATTTTGATGACATTGATTTTTGGAACATGAATAAAAGTTTATCTTTTTCGTTCATGCGGATATTATCAGAATAACCGTCTTTT